>BNJT01000061.1_pt1 | contig 148181 bp, 234 predicted proteins | sample 8540491 | NCBI WGS metagenome assembly BNJT01 (sample SAMD00202455, study PRJDB9452) | human saliva metagenome | host: Homo sapiens
AGAGTAATCGCTAATTGATAAAAAGAAAACCCGAGTTTAGGCTCGGGTTTTTTTATTATCTCAATAAAGAAAAGTGCGGTCAGTTTTTTGATGAATTTTTTTCTTTTGGAAAAGTATCGAAAAAAATGACCGCACTTTCTTTTCATCAATAAAAAAAGCCACCTTAATCGGTGGCTTTGAAATATTTTAGCTTTAAGCTAAGATTACCAGCCTTTTACAACACCATCTTTAAAGTGTTTTTTCGCTTCTTGGTAAACTTCTTCAGTTTGGTATGCTTTGACGAAATCTTGGATTGCTTTGCTGTCTTTGTTATCAGTACGTGAAACAATGATGTTTACGTATGGAGAATCTTTTATCTTCTACGAATACACCGTTATCTTGTGCATTTAAGCCAACTTGACCCGCATAAGTGTTATTTACAACCGCAAGATCAACATCATCTAATGCACGAGCTGCAACAGAGGTATCCACTTCAGAAATTTTTTTAAGTTTTTTTCGGATTTTTCAACGATATCTGCGACAGTTGAAAGAAGATCGTTAGAATTTTTAAGTTTGATTAAACCTTGTTTCTCAAGAAGGATTAATGCACGACCACGGTTTGATGGGTCATTTGGCACAACAACTTTTCGCGCCATCTTTTAATTCATTTACATTTTTGATGGTTTTAGAATAGCCAGCAAGCGGGTAAACAAAGGTGTTACCAACGATCACTAAGTTATTTAAGTTTTTCGCTTTTACATCTTCATCTAAGTAAGGTTTGTGTTGCATTGCGTTAGCATCTAAATCACCTTTAGATACAGCGGTATTTGGCAATGCGTAGTCATTGAATAAAACAAATTCAACATTTAAGTTGTATTTATCTTTTGCGACTTTTGCAGCGGTTTCAGCTACTTGGTGCTCAGGACCTGCCATTACACCAACTTTGATTGATGTTGCAGCAGGCGCAGTTGATGCTGCATCTGCTTTTTTCTCTTCTTTACAACCTGTTAATACTAATGCTGACGCGATAGCAGTGATAGCAAATAAGTTTTTTAATTTCATGTTTTTTCCTTGTTGTGAATAAAATGGTATAGAAAATAATTAACGGTGATCCACTCGTTTTGCGAGCGTATCGCCTAATTTTTGACTGAGCATCACGATAATCACGATAACAATCGTTGCAGCCCAAGTTACCGATGGCATATTACGATAGACACCATAGTTAATGGCGAGACTTCCTAAGCCGCCACCGCCTTGCGTTCCCGCCATTGCGGTATAGCCAATTAATGTCACGAAAGTGAGCGTAATGGCATTAATGAGCGTAGGTAAAGATTCAGGCAAATAGAATTTACGAATAATTTGCCAATTGGTTGCGCCCATGGCTTTTGCTGTTTCAGTCAAACCGGTTGGGATCTCAAAAAGTGCATTACTCGTAAGACGTGCAAAAAATGGTGTTGCTGCTGCACTTAATGACACAATCGCCGCATTAGAACCAATACTGCCGCCAGGAAGTAACCAACTGGTAAGCGGAATTAAAGCAAGTAACAAAATAATATAAGGGATTGAACGTCCGATATTAATAATGACGTTTAAGAACGCATTGAGTTTTTTGTTTTCTAAAATCGCCCCTTTATTGGTTAAGAAGGTTAAAAAACCAAGTGGTAAAGCCCTAATAAAGCGGCAATTAATGTCGATAATACTGACATATAAATTGTTTCAACGGTTGATACCGTTAATAAACTCGCAAAATTATCGGGGAATTGTTGGCTAAATGTTGCCCATAACTCATTGAACATAGCCTAGCACCTCTACTCGAACGTTATTTTCCATTAAATAAACTTTGGCTTTGCGTAATAGCATCTTCATCACCTTCAACCTCCGCAATGGTAAAGCCAAATTTTACGCCACCGGCATAATCAATTTGTGATGTTAAGATACTGAGTTCCACGCCAAATTTTTTTCGATGCTTGAGAAAGTAATGGGTGCATCGACGGAGCGACCAGTAAATTCAAATTTGATGATTGGATACGATTTGGCATGTTTTTGGCGTATCAGATAGATTTTCTAAATATTCTTCCGGCAAGGTAATGTGGAAAGGTCGAACTGATAAACTCTTGAGCTAATTCTGTTTTCGGATTAGAGAAAATTTCGCTAACTGTGCCTTGTTCAATCAGGCGACCTTTATCAATCACGGCAACTTGATCGCAGATGCGTTTAACCACTTCCATTTCATGGGTGATAAGAAGAATGGTGATACCTAAAAGTGCGGTTGATTTCTTTTTAATAATTTTAGAATGGATTGAGTTGTAGCCGGATCCAATGCGCTGGTGGCTTCATCACAAAGTAAGACTTTTGGATCGCTTGCAAGTGCACGCGCAATAGCTACTCGTTGTTTTTTTGACCACCAGAGAGATTAGCAGGATACACATTATGTTTATCACTTAATCCTACAAGCGCTAAAAAGTGCGGTCGTTTTTTTCTTGAATTTCTGCTTTCGATTTATTTTTCTAATTCAAGTGGCAATGCTACGTTTTTCAAAAAAACGGTTCGAGAGGTCAACAAATTAAAAATGTTGGAAAAATCATGCCGATTTGGCGGCGTGTTTTTCACTAATTCAGCGTCAGAAAGTTGAGTCAGATCCACATCATCGATGATTACAGCACCGTGAGTCGGTCTTTCTAATAAGTTTACACAACGGATAAGTGTACTTTTTACCAGCGCCAGAAGCACCAATGACACCACAAATCTGACCCTTCGGCACATGTAATGAAACATTATTAAGTGCGGTCAGTTTTTTATCTGGAAGTGTAAAAATCTTCGTAATGTTATTTAGCTTAATCATATAAGCCCTTGTTCTCAGTTAATATTTGAATTTCATTTTGTATTCTAGACGTCTAGAATGCTGTGTCAATATCTTCGGGGATCTTTTTTAGACGGATCGGTTATGACTTATTATTGCTTATATTAAGGATAAAAGGGATAATTTTGTCTTAAGAAAAAGATAAATGAGAAAATATATGAAGAAAGCTGTTTTTTTAGATCGTGATGGCACTTTAAATATCGACCATGGTTATGTCCATAAAATTGATGATTTCCAATTTATTGAAGGCAGTATTGATGCATTAAAAGAATTGAAGGAAATGGGATACCTTTTAGTTTTAGTGACCAATCAATCAGGCATTGCACGTGGATATTTTTCAGAAGATCAGTTTTTGCAACTTACAGAATGGATGGATTGGTCATTAGCTGATCGTGGTGTGGATTTAGATGGTATCTACTATTGCCCTCATCATCCCAGAAGGGAAAGGGCGAATATAAAGAAGACTGTGCATGTAGAAAACCAAAATCAGGCATGTTATTAGAGGCGATTAAAGCGCTGAAAATCGATCCTGCACAATCTATTATGGTTGGCGATAAGATTGAAGATCTTAAAGCAGGCATTGGCGCAAAAGTGAAAACAAATATTTTAGTGCGAACAGGCAAACCTATTACAGAAGAGGGAGAGAACCTCGCTGATTATGTTTTGGATTCTATTGCAGATTTGCCAAGAATAGCAAAACGATTAATTAAGTAACAAAAATGATCTATTTTTTGTGCGAATAGGCGAAAAGATCTTCAACCAATAAAAAATTTACATTTTTTTACAAAAAGATCTTGCAAAGGCGTCTGAAATGCCTATAATACGCCCCACACAACGACGCGCTGTTGTGAATCTTAAGAAAAACCAGTGCGTCGTTATTTTTTGCTCTTTAACAATATATCAGACAATCTGTGTGGGCACTTGTTGATTGACTTGTTTTAAAAATATTTTTTAATTTTGAAGTCTTAATAGGTGCTAACTAGAAATTCATAATACTTTTTTAAGTAGTGACATTTTATGTCAGCAGTATTGAGCGATTGAACTTGAATTGAAGAGTTTGATCATGGCTCAGATTGAACGCTGGCGGCAGGCTTAACACATGCAAGTCGAACGGTAACATAAAGAAGCTTGCTTCTTTGATGACGAGTGGCGGACGGGTGAGTAATGCTTGGGAATCTAGCTTATGGAGGGGGATAACTACGGGAAACTGTAGCTAATACCGCGTAATATCGAAAGATTAAAGTGTGGGACCTTCGGGCCACATGCCATAGGATGAGCCCAAGTGGGATTAGGTAGTTGGTGAGGTAAAGGCTCACCAAGCCGACGATCTCTAGCTGGTCTGAGAGGATGACCAGCCACACTGGGACTGAGACACGGCCCAGACTCCTACGGGAGGCAGCAGTGGGGAATATTGCGCAATGGGGGCAACCCTGACGCAGCCATGCCGCGTGAATGAAGAAGGCCTTCGGGTTGTAAAGTTCTTTCGGTAGCGAGGAAGGCATTTAGTTTAATAGACTAGGTGATTGACGTTAACTACAGAAGAAGCACCGGCTAACTCCGTGCCAGCAGCCGCGGTAATACGGAGGGTGCGAGCGTTAATCGGAATAACTGGGCGTAAAGGGCACGCAGGCGGTGACTTAAGTGAGGTGTGAAAGCCCCGGGCTTAACCTGGGAATTGCATTTCATACTGGGTCGCTAGAGTACTTTAGGGAGGGTAGAATTCCACGTGTAGCGGTGAAATGCGTAGAGATGTGGAGGAATACCGAAGGCGAAGGCAGCCCCTTGGGAATGTACTGACGCTCATGTGCGAAAGCGTGGGGAGCAAACAGGATTAGATACCCTGGTAGTCCACGCTGTAAACGATGTCGATTTGGGGGTTGAACTTTAAGTTTGGCGCCCGTAGCTAACGTGATAAATCGACCGCCTGGGGAGTACGGCCGCAAGGTTAAAACTCAAATGAATTGACGGGGGCCCGCACAAGCGGTGGAGCATGTGGTTTAATTCGATGCAACGCGAAGAACCTTACCTACTCTTGACATCCAGAGAACATTCCAGAGATGGATTGGTGCCTTCGGGAACTCTGAGACAGGTGCTGCATGGCTGTCGTCAGCTCGTGTTGTGAAATGTTGGGTTAAGTCCCGCAACGAGCGCAACCCTTATCCTTTGTTGCCAGCGATTCGGTCGGGAACTCAAAGGAGACTGCCGGTGATAAACCGGAGGAAGGTGGGGATGACGTCAAGTCATCATGGCCCTTACGAGTAGGGCTACACACGTGCTACAATGGCGTATACAGAGGGAAGCGATAGTGCGAGCTGGAGCGAATCTCACAAAGTACGTCTAAGTCCGGATTGGAGTCTGCAACTCGACTCCATGAAGTCGGAATCGCTAGTAATCGCAAATCAGAATGTTGCGGTGAATACGTTCCCGGGCCTTGTACACACCGCCCGTCACACCATGGGGAGTGGGTTGTACCAGAAGTAGATAGCTTAACCTTCGGGAGGGCGTTTACCACGGTATGATTCATGACTGGGGTGAAGTCGTAACAAAGGTAACCGTAGGGGAACCTGCGGTTGGATCACCTCCTTACCAAAAACGAGAGACAATAAGTGTCCACACAGATTGATTGATATATTGTAGAAAATAAATGAAGAGAGAAAAGTGCGTAAGCAAAATGTAAGATAGAGTATCTTTATTTGTTGTCCCCATCGTCTAGAGGCCTAGGACATCGCCCTTTCACGGCGGTAACCGGGGTTCGAATCCCCGTGGGGACGCCAAATAAAGATAACTTTATTATCTTCTGTTCTTTAACAACCAGGAAACAAGCTGAAAAACTGAAGAGACTTTCAAGTCCTTTTAAGGATAAGAAAAAGTCTGAGTAAGAATAAAATCTTGATTGAACAAAAGCAATCAAGTGTTTAGTTGAAAACACAACATCAAGAATTTTTGAGGTTGTATAGTTAAGTGACTAAGCGTACAAGGTGGATGCCTTGGCAATCAGAGGCGATGAAGGACGTGCTAATCTGCGAAAAGCTTGGATGAGTCGATAAGAGGCGTTTAATCCAAGATGTCCGAATGGGGAAACCCAGTAGATGAAGAATCTACTATCACTTACTGAATACATAGGTAAGTGAGGCAAACCGGGAGAACTGAAACATCTAAGTACCCCGAGGAAAAGAAATCAACCGAGATTTCGTTAGTAGCGGCGAGCGAACGCGAAGGAGCCTGTTAGTGATAATGACAGAGACAGAGGAACAAGCTGGGAAGCTTGGCGATACAGGGTGATAGCCCCGTACTCGAAGTCCAGGTCATGGTACTAAGCTAACGATAAGTAGGGCGGGACACGTGATATCCTGTTTGAAGATGGGGGGACCATCCTCCAAGGCTAAATACTCCTGATTGACCGATAGTGAACCAGTACTGTGAAGGAAAGGCGAAAAGAACCCCGGTGAGGGGAGTGAAATAGAACCTGAAACCTTGTACGTACAAGCAGTGGGAGCCCTTTTAAGGGTGACTGCGTACCTTTTGTATAATGGGTCAGCGACTTATATTTTGTAGCGAGGTTAACCGAATAGGGGAGCCGAAGGGAAACCGAGTCTTAACTGGGCGTCTAGTTGCAAGGTATAGACCCGAAACCCGGTGATCTAGCCATGGGCAGGTTGAAGGTTGGGTAACACTAACTGGAGGACCGAACCGACTAATGTTGAAATTAGCGGATGACTTGTGGCTGGGGGTGAAAGGCCAATCAAACCGGGAGATAGCTGGTTCTCCCCGAAATCTATTTAGGTAGAGCCTTGAGCGGACACCTTCGGGGGTAGAGCACTGTTTCGGCTAGGGGTCCATCCCGGATTACCAACCCGATGCAAACTACGAATACCGAAGAGTGATACTCAGGAGACACACGGCGGGTGCTAACGTCCGTCGTGGAGAGGGAAACAACCCAGACCGCCAGCTAAGGTCCCAAAGTCTATATTAAGTGGGAAACGAAGTGGGAAGGCTTAGACAGCTAGGATGTTGGCTTAGAAGCAGCCATCATTTAAAGAAAGCGTAATAGCTCACTAGTCGAGTCGGCCTGCGCGGAAGATGTAACGGGGCTCAAATATAGCACCGAAGCTGCGGCATCAGACGAAAGTCTGTTGGGTAGGGGAGCGTTCTGTAAGCGGATGAAGGTGAATCGAGAGGTTTGCTGGACGTATCAGAAGTGCGAATGCTGACATAAGTAACGATAAAACGGGTGAAAAACCCGTTCGCCGGAAGACCAAGGGTTCCTGTCCAACGTTAATCGGGGCAGGGTGAGTCGGCCCCTAAGGCGAGGCTGAAAAGCGTAGTCGATGGGAAACGGGTTAATATTCCCGTACTTGGATAAACTGCGATGTGGGGACGGAGCAGGTTAGGTTATCGCACTGTTGGATATGTGCGTTTAAGTTTGTAGGTGGGAAGTTTAGGCAAATCCGGACTTCTATTAAACACTGAGAGATGATGACGAGGCTCTACGGAGCTGAAGTAACCGATACCACACTTCCAGGAAAAGCCACTAAGCTTCAGGTTTATCTAAACCGTACTGAAAACCGACACAGGTGGTCAGGTAGAGAATACTCAGGCGCTTGAGAGAACTCGGGTGAAGGAACTAGGCAAAATAGCACCGTAACTTCGGGAGAAGGTGCGCCGGCGTAGATTGTAGTCCCTTGCGGATGAAGGTTGAACCGGTCGAAGATACCAGCTGGCTGCAACTGTTTATTAAAAACACAGCACTCTGCAAACACGAAAGTGGACGTATAGGGTGTGATGCCTGCCCGGTGCTGGAAGGTTAATTGATGGTGTAATCGAAAGAGAAGCTCCTGATCGAAGCCCCAGTAAACGGCGGCCGTAACTATAACGGTCCTAAGGTAGCGAAATTCCTTGTCGGGTAAGTTCCGACCTGCACGAATGGCATAATGATGGCCAGGCTGTCTCCACCCGAGACTCAGTGAAATTGAAATCGCCGTGAAGATGCGGTGTACCCGCGGCTAGACGGAAAGACCCCGTGAACCTTTACTATAGCTTGACACTGAACATTGAATTTTGATGTGTAGGATAGGTGGGAGACTTTGAAGCAGTCACGCCAGTGATTGTGGAGTCGTCCTTGAAATACCACCCTTTAACGTTTGATGTTCTAACGAAGATTACGAAACGTGGTCTCGGACAGTGTCTGGTGGGTAGTTTGACTGGGGCGGTCTCCTCCCAAAGAGTAACGGAGGAGCACGAAGGTTTGCTAATGACGGTCGGACATCGTCAGGTTAGTGCAATGGTATAAGCAAGCTTAACTGCGAGACAGACAAGTCGAGCAGGTACGAAAGTAGGTCATAGTGATCCGGTGGTTCTGAATGGAAGGGCCATCGCTCAACGGATAAAAGGTACTCCGGGGATAACAGGCTGATACCGCCCAAGAGTTCATATCGACGGCGGTGTTTGGCACCCTCGATGTCGGCTCATCACATCCTGGGGCTGAAGTAGGTCCCAAGGGTATGGCTGTTCGCCATTTAAAGTGGTACGCGAGCTGGGTTTAGAACGTCGTGAGACAGTTCGGTCCCTATCTGCCGTGGGCGTTGGAGAATTGGTTGGGGCTGCTCCTAGTACGAGAGGACCGGAGTGGACGCACCACTGGTGTTCCGGTTGTGTCGCCAGACGCATTGCCGGGTAGCTAAGTGCGGAAGAGATAAGTGCTGAAAGCATCTAAGCACGAAACTTGCCAAGAGATGAGTTCTCCCAGATTTAAAATCTGTAAGGGTTGTTTAAGACTAAGACGTAGATAGGCATGGTGTGTAAGCGGTGCGAGCCGTTGAGCTAACATGTACTAATTGCCCGAGAGGCTTAACTATACAACGCTCAAGGGTTTTGGGTGTTGAGAAGACGAAACAAACTCAGAGAAGAAAGAGAAGAAGAAAGTTTTGAAGGTTATCAGCTTGTTTGGTTGTGAGCGCTAGAGATAGCGGAACAGAGAAATAGAAAAGTTATTAAAGGAATAATCCTGGCGGCGATAGAGCGGTGGTCCCACCTGACCCCATACCGAACTCAGAAGTGAAACGCCGATGCGCCGATGGTAGTGTGGGGCTTCCCCATGTGAGAGTAGGACACCGCCAGGTACTGAATGTAGAACCCCGAGCTGAATGGCTTGGGGTTTTTGTTTTTAGATTTGGATTTTAATAAAACTAAAAGTGCGGTCAAAAATCAGAATAGTTTTTATTAAAAGATGTTTAAATCTTTTAATGAGAAAAATAGAGGTGGAATGGTACAATCACCAAAAATTTTTTTATAGGATAAATAATACAAATGGCTCGTAAAAAAAGAAAAACTCGTAAAATTAGCGATATTATGCCAATTCGTAAATCAGATAAGAAACCTGAAGCACCCGAAGCTATCAGGTAAGAAATTAACACGTTATGAATTAGATGCTAAAGCAAGAGAAGATAAGAAAAAAACGTAAACATAAAGGTTTAGCATCGGGTTCTCGTCATAGTAACGCTGAGCAAAAATAAAGCATAATCAAGTCGTTGAACAAAAAAAGATCCGCGTATTGGCAGTCGTAAAAAGGTTCCACTGATTGTTGAATTTGTGAATAAAGCCTGAGAAAGGGATGACAATTCCAGTAGTCAAAGAACCGAAAAAACTTGCACCTGAAGTTGAGTTAGAACGTTTAGAAAATAATGAAATTCTAAATGAATTGTTGGATGCCTTAGATGAAGGCAAAACGATTAGTAAAGCTGATCAACAATTTGTGGATGAATGCTTAGATCGTATTGCTCAGTTAATGGAAGAATTAGGGTATTCAAGATGAAGATGAGACAGAGGATGATCTCTATCGAACCTTCGAGAAAGATTGATATCAACCAATTCAGATAATTGTCATGTGGCCGATTATTTTAAATATTATTGCTTTGGGAATTATTGCTGGCGTATCATTTTATGCTTTCAAATTACTTAGGAAGTTACGCGAGCAAAACACTCTCATTAAACAGGCTAAAATAGCGCGTACAAAACGCCTAAAAGAGAGTATGGTAATTATCGCTAAAGCGATGCAAAATGGAGATTGCAACCATTCAGAAGGAGTGATTCGTTTATCAATGCTTTTACTCCCTTTTGGACAATCTTTGCAGCCATATCAAGCGATGTATGCACTTTATAATATTGTGAAAAGAAATGCCTACGCATGAAGCTCGGAAAGCATTGTTAAAAAAAGAAAGAATGAAACTCGATCTTGAGCGAGAAAGTGCGGAAGCAAAATTTGAAGAAGAAATTATGTTGGAGTTACGTCAGTTTTTAAATGACGTAGAAAAATTTGGGGAAGCTTTAATGTCTGAAATTATTTGGGATCTTGCGTTAATTCAAAAATATAACCAATCAGGACCTCGTTATACATCTTATCCAACTGCATTAGAATTTAATGAAAGTTACACAAACGAAGATTTTATTGCAGCAGCTAATCGTTATCCGGAAAGACCACTTTCCCTTTACGTACACATTCCGTTTTGTCACAAACTTTGCTATTTCTGTGGCTGTAATAAGGTGATTACTCGTCATCAACATAAGGCGGATATTTATCTTGATTACCTTGAAAAAGAAATCAAAGCGCGTTCAGAATTATTCAAAAATCGTGTTGCGACTCAAGTGCATTGGGGCGGTGGTACACCGACTTATTTGACAGAAGAACAATCTGCTCGTTTGATGAAGATGCTTAAAGACCATTTTACGATTGCGGATAATGCAGAAGTCAGTATTGAAATGGACCCACGCGAAATTGAACTCGACATGCTTGATCATTTACGCAATATTGGTTTTAACCGAATCAGTATGGGCGTACAAGATTTCAATAAAGCGGTTCAAAAAGCGGTAAACCGTGAACAAGATGAAGAGTTTGTGAATGCATTGCTTGTTCGTGCTCGTGAGTTAGGTTTCCAATCGACGAATCTTGATTTAATTTATGGATTACCACTTCAAAATGTGGAAAGTTTTATGTTCACATTACATAAAGTGATTGAATTAAATCCAGATCGTTTAAGTATCTTTAACTATGCTCATTTACCAAGTCGATTTGCGGGGCAAGCAAAAATTAAAGAAGATCAATTACCGGCACCGGAAACAAAATTAGAAATCTTACAGAAAACGATCGAAACCTTAGGCAATGCTGGTTATAAGTTTATCGGTATGGATCACTTTGCTAAACCCGATGATGAATTAGCGATTGCTCAAGAGAAAGGTGTCTTACACCGAAATTTCCAAGGCTATACCACTCAGGAAGAATGTGATTTGCTCGGTTTAGGTGTATCAGCCATTAGTTTATTAGGTGATACATATGCTCAAAACCAAAAAGAATTAAAACATTATTATCATGATGTAGAAAATTCAGGTATTGCACTGCATAAAGGTTTAGCGATGACAGAAGAAGATTGCTTACGCCGTGATGTGATTAAGCAATTGATTTGTAACTTTAAGCTTGATTTTGCACCAATTGAAAAACAATATAATATTGATTTCAAAAAGCACTTTGCTGAAGATTTACAGTTATTACAGCCATTACTTGAAGATGGATTAATTTCTGAAACAGAAACAGGCTTACAAGTTTCGCCTAAAGGTCGCTTATTAATCCGTAATATTTGCTTATGCTTTGATACCTATTCAAGAGCTGCAGCAAAACGACAACAATTCTCTCGAATTATTTAGTCATACAAAAACGGTCAAGACTTATATCTTGACCGTTTTTCTTTTTATTTATTTCGCGATGCTTTCTAATGCCCATAATTCACTGAGGCTTTCTCTGCGACGAATTAAATGAGCTTTGTCTCTATCCACTAACACTTCTACCGTACGTGGACGAGAATTGTAGTTTGAAGACATACTTGCACCATAAGCTCCAGCAGAGCGTTGAGCAATATAATCACCTTCAGCAATGGCGAGCTCACGCTGTTTACCTAAGAAATCAGAGGTTTCACATACTGGGCCAACAACATCATAAATGGCTTTTTTTCACGCCCCTAAAGTGCGGTCAATTTCAATGATGTTCATATAAGCTTCATAGAGTGCAGGGCGAATCATATCGTTCATACCAGTATCAGTAATCGCGAAGTTACGGCTTTCATTGCTTTTTAAGTATTGCACTTTAGCCACTAAAATCCCCGCATTCGCCGCAATCGCTCGACCCGGTTCTAGAATAATTTCGAGATTTTCATAGCCTTTTAATTTATTCAGTAACGCAGCGGCATAATCACTTGGGATGTGGAGGTGTTTCATCAGTATAAGTTACGCCCTAAACCGCCACCGAGATCTAAAGTGTTTTTAACGTGATGCCATCTTCTTTTAACTGTTCTATTAAACGAATAAGGCGATCCGTTGCATCTAAGAAGGGTTGTAATTCAGTCAGTTGAGAGCCAATATGGCAATCCATACCGGTAATTTTTACATGAGGTAAGGTAGCTGCTAATTTATATACTTCACGCGCTTCATCTACGCTCACACCAAATTTATTTTCTTTTAATCCAGTGGAAATGTAAGGATGTGTATGGGCATCGACATCGGGGTTTACGCGTAAAGAAATAGGCGCAATTTTCCCCATTTCACCCGCAATTTGGTTGATATGATGTAGTTCCGCAATAGATTCCACATTAAAACAACGAATGCCAACTTCTAACGCACGCATAATTTCGGCACGAGATTTTGCCACACCAGGAAAAGACCACTTTTGAAGCCTCTCCACCAGCTGCTAAGACACGTTCTAATTCGCCCTGTGAAACAATATCAAAGCCTGAGCCTAATTTTGCCATTACATTCAATATACCAATATTGGAATTGGCTTTTACGGCATAGCAAATTAAGTGTGGATGATCTCCTAAGGCTGAATCAAAGGCATGCCAATGGCGCTCAAGCGTGGCGCGCGAATAAATATAAAGCGGTGTGCCAAATTCTTCAGCGAGTTGTTTGACGGGCAAATCTTCAACATAAAGTTGCTCGTTTTTATATTGGAAAAAATCCATGAGGAATCCTTTAAGTGCGGTCAGTTTTTATTGTGTTTTTTGCGTGTTTTGCGGCTGTTCTTTTTCAGGAAAATATAATGGCCCTTTTACACCGCAACCTGTAGCCAAAGTACAGAATGCACCTAATAACAAAATAGAAAGTAATTTTTTCATTTTTCAATCTCTCTAATAAGTAAAATCTGCCTTTGCCAACGAGGCGAAAGGCTTTATAATTCACGGCATTCTATCAGATTTAATCGGAAAAATTTTATGAATGTTGCAGAATTTCACCAAAAATATTGAACAGGTTTGGCAAAAAAATTGAAGAAGCGTTAGAGAATCAAGATTGCGATGTGGATTGCGAAACGCAAGGTTCGGTATTCACGATCACATTTGATGACCGCTCACAAATCGTTATCAATAAGCAAGAACCGCTTCTTGAGCTTTGGCTTGCGAGCCGCTTTGGGTGGATTTCATTTTGCCTATAAAAAAACAATGATTGGGTGGCAAATGATGGCAAACGCTTTTTGGGATTGTTTAACCGAGGCGGTTGCTGCTCACGGAGAAACGGTAACATTCTAATGGCCGAACTCGCGGAACATGCCCCGCAAAAACAGACTTAAAAACGATCGCACTTCATACGTTGCGGTCTGTTTTTTTGGTTACCAATCTTTCCGCAAAAGGGCAGGAAGAAGTGATTCATGCTGCGTTAAGCGGTCAGGATGCCTTAGTGGTGATGGCCACAGGAAATGGCAAATCCTTGTGTTATCAAATTCCAGCACTTTGTTTTCCTGGTCTCACATTAGTGATTTCGCCTTTGATTTCTTTAATGAAAGATCAGGTGGATCAACTCCAAGCAAACGGCATTGAAGCCGATTTTCTAAACTCTAGTCAGACGCCAGAACAACAACAGCAAGTTGAAAATAAGCTGATTTCAGGTCAATTAAAATTATTATATGTTTCGCCTGAAAAAGTGATGACAAACAGCTTTTTTCAGCTGATTTCTTATGCTCAAATTTCCTTTATCGCCATTGATGAAGCTCATTGTATTTCACAGTGGGGGCCATGATTTTCGCCCTGAATATACCCAACTTGGCGGCTTAAAAGCGGCGTTTCCAAATGCGCCAATTATGGCATTAACGGCAACAGCGGATTACGCGACGAGACAGGATATTCTCACTCATCTTAAATTAGATAATCCTCATAAATACATTGGCAGTTTTGACCGTCCGAATATTCGTTATACGTTGGAAGAAAAGTTTAAGCCGATGGAGCAGCTTACGCGTTTTGTCTTGGCTCAAAAAGGAAAAAGCGGCATTGTGTATTGCAATAGTCGTTCGAAAGTGGAACGTATAGCCGAAACTTTGCGAAATAAAGGCGTCTCGGCTGCAGCGTATCATGCGGGAATGGAAACTGCACTACGTGAACGCGTTCAGCAAGATTTCCAACGAGATAATGTTCAAGTTGTGGTTGCGACGATTGCGTTTGGCATGGGCATTAATAAATCTAATGTGCGTTTTGTCGCCCATTTTGATTTGCCGAGAAGCATTGAATCATATTACCAAGAGACCGGTCGTGCGGGGCGAGATGATTTACCTGCGGAAGCGGTACTTTTCTACGAACCGGCTGATTATGCTTGGTTACAGAAAATTCTGCTTGAAAAACCAGAGACGCCGCAACGTCAAATTGAGCAATATAAATTGGAAGCCATTGGTGAATTTGCTGAAAGTCAGACTTGTCGTCGTTTAGTGTTACTTAATTATTTTGGTGAATATCGTCAAACGCCCTTGTCAAAACTGCGATATTTGTCTTGACCCGCCAAAAGAAATATGATGGCTTTAATTGATGCGCAAAAAGTGATGTCGACGATTTATCGTGTGGGTCAATGTTTCGGTGTGCAATATGTGATTGCGGTATTGCGAGGGATGCATAATCAAAAAATTGTAGAACGCCAACATGATAAGTTAAGTGTTTATGGCATTGGTAAAGATAAAAGCAAAGAACATTGGCAATCTGTGATTCGCCAACTGATTCATCTTGGTTTTATTCAACAAGTGATCGGTGAGTTTAATAGTGCAACGCTTCAGCTCACAGAAAGCGCTCGCCCTGTTTTTAAAAAGGCGAAGTGCCGCTTGAATTAGCGATGCCGCGCATTTCATCCATTAATAAAATTGTGCATACGTCTCATAAAAATACGGTGGCAAATTACGATAAAGATCTGTTTGCTCGTTTGCGTTTCTTAAGGAAGCAACTTGCGGATAAAGAAAATATTCCACCTTATATTGTCTTTAACGATGCGACGTTGCAGGAAATGGCGCAATATATGCCAACAAGTAATATTGAAATGTTACAAATTAATGGGGTAGGGGGCGATCAAATTGGAACGCTTTGGGCAGCCGTTTATGGCATTGATTCGAGAGCACAAAGCAATTTTAGAAAAGGCTGAAAAAGAATAAGTGCGGTCAAAAAAACAAAGAATTTTTCGACCGCACTTTTTTTCTAGCTTGCACTTACATCTTGTTCATCGCGTAATTGACGGTCAAAGACTTGTGCACAATCATCGGTACCCGAACCATACCAAGTGGTATCACGCAATGCTACTTCACCTTTACGGTATTTTTCCACTTCGCTTTTCTTCACTAAATAACCCGTTACACGAATCAAATCGGTGTTTTTAAGGTAAGTGGTGATATAGCGGTAACCTTGTGCAAATGAACCATCGATAATATCAACGACGGCATCTAAATGATCCACATAGGTTTGGTCAAAGGCAAACAAATCTCCCGTACCTGATGGGAAGTACTTATGGAATGGCGCCGATTGTTTTAAATGAGCTAATAACGTTGGTTCTTCACCCACACGGATACGATGCGCAGGCGCATTACGTTTATCTTCTTCATGATTGCTTGCACCCACTTGCGCATGTAATAAATAACGGTTGCCAGTGCGTTCAGCATACACGCCTTCATGGTTATCCGTGACTTCTTTTAATTTATCCATAATTAAGGTCGCAATTTCATCACCGCGTTGGCTTTTACCAAAGGTTTCATTTAAGCCTTCTTGTTGCAATAAATGATTTGCCGCATCTGCGAGACCAACAATGGCAAACATTCCCGTAAAATTAGTCCGTTTGATAAAACCTTCTTTTTCGAGGAATGAGGTATTGAAGAAGTTGCTTTCTTCCACTACAAATTTATGGCGTTTATCCATAGTGGAGAGTGCGCATTTTGCTACACGAGGTAAAAGTTCATTGACCATTTCATCCACAGTTTTACAGGCGCGCGCGATAGTCCCTAAGCGCAAGCGAGTGAGAGTATAAGCCCCACCACATTCAGGCAGTGCGTTATAGCAGCTTGCAATACCATATTGTTCGCCTAAAGTCAGAAATGTAGTAAGCATCATTGGCAAAAAGACGGTTTAGAAACCAATAAGCACGCTTTTGCTGCTAATTCTGCAAATTCACGACTTGTTTTACTCTTATCGTAACGAATGGTCATATTGGGTGTTGGTGCTTCCAACTCAATCACCGCTTTTAAAATCAAACGCCCTGCTTTGGTGTCATAAGGCCCAATATTGGCATGACAGAATGAATCTGGCACAGTTTTATCCACATGATTTAAGAAACGTTTAATTTTGATGTAGTCTTGTTCTTCATCGGTAATAAACGGGTCAAGTAGCATGTCTAATCGCCCAATGTAAACCGGGAATGTGGTAATTGATGGCACGTGGGAATATAAAATCAATAAGCCATCTAATGCTTCATCAAGATCTTTTGGCGCTGGGCAATTCAAGGAATTCACAGCCTTTTTTAATATACACATTGTAATCCGGCAAAATATAACGCGGGCGATAAATCGCATAGCCTTCATTTAAATCACAGATCATTTGATTTTGAAGGAATTGCCATTCTTCATCCGTGTAACCTAATAATTCACGAGGGATCAAATAATCGCTCGGCAATATTGCCTAAACACATGAGTTTTTGTTGATAGGTGAGTGTGTTGGATTTTACGGTATCCAAAATATCTTGAAGAGATGCAAGCATAATAATGTCCTGATTAAAAAGGGTAGCTTATTTTAAGTCAGTGAATGAGTGATGACAATTTTGACAATGTGATCTGCATCACATTTATGATATTTATCAGTCAATTCGGTTATATCATATGACGTTAAAATGTTTGGGTTTTATAGTGTTTACCATTATGATGTCGGCGTTAAACATAAACAGGAATAATATGAAAAAAGCACGGGTGATTCCCCACACCAGTTGGGCAGCCAAATCGCTATGGTCAGTCGAAGGTAAAACGATGTCGATGCTCTTATTTGCATTGGCAATACTGGGCATTGGAGATGGCTTGATTGTGCTCGCTAATTTGGGTTCTTCACCTTGGACCGTGCTTTCTCAAGGTGTGGCATTACAAGCTAAGGTGAGTATCGGTTGGTCATCATTTTGGATTAGCTGTTTGGTGATGTTAGCCTGGATTCCCCTAAAATTAAGGCTTGGGCTTGGCACCATTCTGAATATTATTGTGATTGCCTTTTTTTCCTTGGCTTTAACCACGAAAAATTGTGCCAGAACCAACCGCACTTTTTTTAGCCGAATTTTATTTCGGTGGAATTGGGCTTTTTGCTTTATGGATTAGGGACGGCATTGTATTTAACCTGTCATCAGGGGCAGGCCCGCGGGATGGTTTAATGGTGGGGCTTTGTCAACGACTTCATTTAAAAGTGGGGATTGTGAGAACAAGCCTTGAAGTGTCGGTTTGTGTGTTAGGTTATATTCTCGGCGGCACAGTTGGAATTGGTACCGTTGTTTTTGCCGCCGCAATAGGTTGGATTGTGCAGTTATGCTTAAACTCAATTGCTCGCTTGCCACATTTCCCGCACGAAGGGGATAATGTCCACTAAGGCATCATCAATAGAAATTAAGCCTAAGTTCATTTCGTCTTTCCCTTTTGGCGGGCAGAAAGCAAGGTGTTTGTCTGCATCGTTAATCGGTTTCCAACGACGAGGCTGAGATGAGCGACTGTTTGGATAGAATCCAATCGTTGGCACATTGAATGCACTGCTTAAATGTAATGGTCCAGTAGAGCCCGCAATGAATAAATCCGCACAAGCCAGAGAGTGTGCAAAATCAACCAATCCTTTATTCTTATCGTAAACAACCACATTTTGGGCTGTCGATTTTTGCCGCTAACTCATGGGCTTTTTCACTTTCACCAGGTCCTGCTGTTAAGATAATCTGGCAATCAAATTCGCTTAACAAACCTTGTATCAATTGAGCATATTGTGATCAACGAAAGACTTGTTGCTGAACCACCTGTTCCGCTATGCACAAATACCCATTTTTTTATCTGCCGATAAACCGAATTGTTCTTGAAGAAAAAAACACGTTGATTTTTTTAACCGCACTTTCAGGAAGTGAAAGGTAAGGTGGTTTTGGGTTCCACAATCGGCATGTTGTGTTTCTTTAAGAACGCTCGAGCCAGATCTTGATTGTATTCTGCTTCAGATTTTTTTCTGAGCGTGAACGGCGTTGTGTTAAACGATGGTTATAAAGGATTTGCACCCATTTTGTTGCGGGTGCAAGACGATAAGGAATCCCACTTTTCCATGCTAATTTACCGTTATGGGTATTGGAAAAAGAAGCTAATCATGCCATCAAATTGCTGCTCTTTGATTTCTTTAACAAGACGATTAAAATCAGCTTTTGTCGTTCTTGGCACTATCAATGATGACATCATCTAAATAGGGGCAAATTTGAGCGAATGGGGCTGTATAAGCTGGCACAAGTGCGGTCAGTTTTAGCTCGGGATTTGAGGCTTTCAACATCGCAAAAGCCGGGAAACGCCTGAACAAAATCCCCCAGTTTATCGTTACGAATGACTAAAATTTTCATTATTCTGCCTTTTGCTGTGTTCGTATTGCGGTATAAAAACACAATCGTTAAGAAAAAAAGTAAAAAAATAGTACCTGAATTATGTACCAAGAAACCTTGGCTTAAGCCATAAATCATCACAGATAAAATATGGGCAACGCCTAACGTTGCAATTAGCTTGATCTCATTATTTGCTGTTTTTAGGTTTTTCATAAAGGTACGTAGAGGGATAAATAAAACAGCAAGTAAGGCGAGCAAGCCAACAATTCCTCGTTTGGATAGGTCATCTAAATATTGGTTATGGGCATGAGTAAATTGTCCAATGTTACCTGTGGCAATTTTTTCTTTTGTTTCTTGTTTACGTTTTTCTGTTGCCCCTTGAATGCCCCAGCCAAATAGGGGTTTTTCTTTTACCATTTCCAGTGCGCTTTTCCACATTTCAAAACGTGCACCTAGAGAAGTATTGCCATCCTTGTTATCCAAGTAAAGTTGGATATCTTTTTCGTGCAACGTCAATCCGTTCCATAATTCGGTTATTGGGCATTTGGCTAATGCCAACGCTTGCTACGGCAATGATTCCAAAGAAAGTCAGGAAAAAAAACGTTTTTGAAAGGGAATGGCGATAAATCCAAAGGATAACAATAAGTAAGATCGGTAATGCAACCCATCCTCCTCGAGCGGTAGAAAGCAAACTTCCTACGATGCCACATAAGCCACCAATCACACTAAGAACGGTCAGTTTCACCTCTCTTTTCTGATAAGCATATAGGGCAATAATCAGGCTCAAAATGCCTAATGACATAGAAATGTCACCGCCTTGAATATGCATAATTCGAGGATTTTGATCCGGATTAAGATTCAAGATAAATTTATCATAAAGCGCGATGCAGACAGAAACAATACCACCAAGGGGGATAGCGTAACTCAATACACAGGTTTTGATTGGGATATTTTAATAATAAAAAGTAAAAACAGGAATTAAGAAAAACAACACGACTTGCCGTATCTAGATCACGCATTTTTTCCCCCGTTAATGCAGAGGGAAAGTACAAATGTAAGAAAATAAAAAAGGTAGCTATAAATTAACCATTTATCAACTTTCGATAAGTTTAAAAGTGGTTTCTTGATCAAAGCATAAACGCCATAACCTAAACCGATTAACATCAATAGAGCAGGCGCAGCATTATATCCACCTTTGACAATAAATATCGAAAGAAAGAAAAAGCGTTACCGCAAAGTTTATTAGGGTGGCTAACCAATTTTGTTTTGTTATTTGCATAGATAAGAGCCAACATTCGGGTTATGTAAAAACTAAAAAAACCGCACTAACAAAGTGCGGTTTCATTTTTAGTCTATTTTTTTATGGATTATAAAACATCAACGCAGTTTAAGTCTTCGAAAGATTGTTCTAAGCGTTTAGACATTGATTCTTCCATTTTACGTAACCAAACACGTGGGTCGTAGTATTTTTTGTTTGGTACATCAGGACCCTTCAGGGTTACCCTAATTGACCTTGGAGGTATGCTTCGTTTGCTTTATAGAAACTTAAAGATACCATTCCATGCAGCCCATTGAGTATCCGTATCGATATTCATTTTGATTGCACCATAGCTAATTGCTTCGCGGATTTCTTCGCGGCTAGAACCTGAACCACCGTGGAAGACGAAGTTGATTGGTTTAGCAGGAAGATTGCGTTCTTTTGCAACGAACTCTTGTGATGCACCTAAAATAGATGGTTTTAATTTTACGTTACCTGGTTTGTAAACACCGTGTACGTTACCGAATGCAGCAGCAACGGTAAAAGTTAGGGCTTACTGGGTTTAATTGGTCGTAAACATAAAGCACATCAGATGGTTGAGTGTATAAACGAGATTCATCGACATCTGAGTTATCTACGCCATCTTCTTCACCACCGGTAATACCGATTTCGATTTCAAGGGTCATACCTAATTTGTCCATACGAGCAAGGTATTCACGGCAGATTGCCATGTTTTCTTCCATTGGCTCTTCAGATAAGTCAAGCATGTGAGAAGAGAATAATGGACGGCCAGTTTCTGCAAAATGTTTTTCACCCGCTTCAAGTAAGCCATCGATCCATGGAAGTAATTTTTTCGCTGCGTGGTCGGTATGAAGAATAACGGGCACACCGTATTCTTTGGCTAAAGTATGAACGTGTTTTCGCACCCTGCGATCGCACCTAAAACGTCTGGACGAGCACCGCTTGTTGGTTTGATACCTTTACCTGCGTAGAAAGGCTGCACCACCGTTTGAGAATTGGATAATTACTGGCGCTTTCACACGTGCAGCGGTTTCCAATACAGCGTTTACGGAGTCAGAGCCCACGCAGTTTACTGCTGGGATCGCGAAGTTGTTTGCTTTGGCATAAGCAAAGATTTTTTGAACATCTTCACCTGTTACTACGCCAGGTTTTACGATATCTAATAATTTAGCCATTTTTTTACTTTTTTTCCTTATATGTTTGGGAGGATTAAATCCATCATTGACGTTTGTGAGAAGGTGATCACTTTTTAAACATAGGTCGCTTAAGATAAATACGCTCCATTGTCTTGTCAGAATGCCATTTAGCAGATCTTGGACACTTAGCTAAATAACCTTGAGAGGTGCCTGTATTTTGATCTGCAATATTATGAATACATTCCAACTGTGCTTGTCGCTCCAAACTGGAGCCAGATAAGTGCCTTGTATTGTAGACACTGGAACTTCCATCACTACAAGCAGTTAATAATATAACACTAACTAATAGACAGGGAGCTGAGGCTTTAGGCTCATTTATCATAAACTAGACCTTAGATTAGCAATTTTTTCCAATTAACCATTCGCACGTTTTTCAAGAATTTCTACTGCTGGTAATACTTTACCTTCAACGAATTCTAAGAATGCACCGCCACCAGTAGAGATGTAAGAGATTTTATCTGCAATACCGAATAAATCGATAGCTGCTAAAGTATCACCGCCCCCTGCGATAGAGAATGCATCGCTGTTTGCAATCGCGTGAGAAATGATTTCAGTCCCTTTACGGAAGTTAGGGAATTCAAACACGCCAACAGGACCATTCCATAAAACAGTTTTTGCATTTTTGATGATTTCAGCTAATTGTTCTGCAGATTTATCACCGATATCGAAGATAGATTCATCATCTTTACTTCAGTGACTGATTTTTCTGTTGCTGCTGCCGTTTCAGTGAACTCCAAACCAACACGTACATCAACTGGAACAGGAATATCTGTGCTTGCGGCTAATTCTTTTGCAACAGGGATTAAATCAGCTTCATGTAAAGATTTACCCACATTGTGACCTGCTGCCGCGATGAAAGTATTTGCAATACCACCGCCCACGATAATTTGGTCAGCAATTTTTGAAAGAGAGTTTAATACTTCTAATTTAGTGGAAACTTTTGAACCGCCTACGATCGCAACCATTGGGCGAGCAGGTTCTTTTAATGCTTTACCTAATGCATCTAACTCAGCCGCTAATAATGGACCTGCACAAGCAACCGGTGCAAACTCTGCTACACCGTAAGTTGATGCTTGTGCACGGTGAGCGGTACCGAATGCATCCATCACGAATACATCGCAAAGTGCGGCATATTTTTTACCTAATTCAGGATCGTTTTTCTTCTCACCTTTGTTTACACGTACGTTTTCTAAAACAACGATTTCGCCTTCTTTAACATCCACACCGTTTAAGTAGTCTTGTACTAAACGCACATTGAAACCTGCGTCTTTTTAAGTAATCAACAACCGGTTGTAAAGAGTCTTCAGGTTTGAATTCCCCTTCGGTTGGACGACCTAAGTGAGAGGTAACCATCACTTTTGCGCCTTTCTCTAGAGCCAGTTTTAACGTCGGGATAGTCGCACGAATACGCGCATCAGATGTCACTTTGCCATCTTTTACCGGTACGTTTAAGTCCGCGCGAATAAATACACGTTTACCTTTTTAAATCTAAGTCGGTCATTTTGATTACTGACATAAGCTTTCCTCTTGGGTTAGTTAAAAATTAAACTGGGGAAACATTATACCTAGTTCTGACTAGGTTGTAACGATGTAGATCAAATAAAAAAGCGAATTATGCTTATTTTTGGCAATCGATTACTTCCCACTGGCGATTGTAACAAATGAATAGTTCATTATGGCTCGCCCCTAAATAAGCGCCTTTTAATTGCGGATTATGTTGCTTCATCCATTGAAATAATTCTTTACGGCTTAATTGTTCGTTTGGCAAGGAAAGCGATTCAAATAATGCTTTCTCTTGTTTGAAATAAGCTTCTGCTGAATCAAAAAGCGCAGCTGCCGTGTTTTTTTCCCATTCGCCTTGCAATAATTTTTGCGCCCTGGCGAGATTGAAAGGTAAGGCTCGAGCGTTTCAATTGGAAGTGGTGCTAAATCACCCTTACAAAAACGTGGATGATCCGTAACAGAACGCGCATTCGCATTTTTGTGGCCATAAGCCATGCACTACCCAGCCAAATTGATTTTTTTGTACTACATTGATATTGCGCTGAATCAGGTAAATTATTGCCATATTGCGCACGTTGTTTTTTTCACAGAATGCCGGCGACCAAGATAAGGCCAACATATAGTAATCAACTGGGGCATTTTTATTTTGCCCAATAGCATCATCACGCATGATGACATCATAATTCCCAAAATCTTTGGTATTTTTGACCGCACTTTGACTTTGCTGTTGTGTGGTTGTCGGGGCCGGTTTGGTGTCTTTTTTGTGTTCAGTGAAATATTGCCAAATACTAAATGCGGCAAGGGCAATAAGGGAAAGAGTAGAAACCTGTTTTTTCATAAAAATCCTGTTTAAATTTTGTCAATTTTGCTTTTGTCGGCTATAATTCGCCGCTTTCTCATATAAAGGAATGGTATGGCGTTACTGATCACAAACAAATGCACAAACTGCGATATGTGTCTCCCCGAATGCCCGAATGAAGCAATTTCAATCGGCGAGGAGATCTATGTGATCGATCCTGTACTTTGTACGGAATGTGTTGGTCATTATGACACGCCAACCTGCCAAAAAGTTTGCCCGATTACCAACTGCATCAAGCCAGATCCTGAGCATCAAGAAAGCGAAGAGCAGCTTTGGGAACGTTTTGTGATGATTCACCATTCGGATAAGTTGTAGAATTTACCTGATCTTTTTCTTTTCGTCCAATGACTATGAATAAAACGAAGTTAATTAAAATCGCCATCATTCTGATTTATTTGTTCAGTCCCATTGATATTTTGCCTGAAGCGGTGCTTGGCCCATTAGGTTTAGTGGATGATGCGGCAGCCATTGCCTTATTAATTCGAATTTTATTGAAAAAATAAAAACTTGAATAAAATCAACCGCACTTTGCTTTTCTTATTCTTGCAAAATTCCGTCAATTTCTCTAAACTACGCGTCGGAAAATTTCTTTCCTCATCATTTCACTTTAAACGCTACCCGTGAGTAGCAAAAGGAACCTCAATCATGACAAACGTCAATCAATATGGCTGGAAAGCCCTTGGTTGGATCAGCTGTCGGCTACGCGATGGATGGATTCGATCTTCTTATTCTTGGATTTATGCTTAGTGCCATTTCGGCAGATCTTAATTTAACTCCCGCACAATCTGGCTCATTAGTTACCTGGACACTTATTGGTGCTGTGGTGGGCGGTATTGTATTTGGTGCATTAAGCGATCGTTATGGGCGTGTACGCGTGCTGACTTGGACAATAGTCCTCTTCGCTGTATTTACCGGTTTATGTGCAATCGCACAAGGCTATTGGGATTTATTAATTTATCGCACCATCGCGGGTATCGGTTTGGGCGGTGAATTTGGTATCGGTATGGCATTAGCCATTGAAGCGTGGCCAGCAAAACACCGTGCAAAAGCCGCGTCTTATGTGGCGTTAGGTTGGCAAGTTGGTGTGTTAGCAGCTGCGTTACTCACCCCTGTATTGCTTCCACATATCGGCTGGCGCGGCATGTTTGTTGTTGGTATCTTCCCAGCGTTTGTGGCCTGGTATTTACGTACCCGTTTACACGAACCTGAAATTTTCTCACAAAAACAGACCGCACTTTCTACCCAAAAAACATCCAAACTGGAGTCTTTCAAACTCTTAGTGAAAAGACAAAGCAACCACTAAAAGTGAGCCTTGGTGTGGTGGTGTTAACTTCTGTACAAAACTTCGGTTACTACGGCATTATGATTTGGATGCCAAACTTCTTATCTAAACAACTTGGCTTTAGTTTAACGAAATCAGGTTTATGGACGGCTGTTACCGTATGCGGCATGATGGCAGGGATTTGGATTTTTGGTCGTCTAGCCGATAGAATCGGACGTAAACCAAGTTTCTTATTATTCCAACTTGGTGCCGTGATCAGCATCATCACTTACTCTCAATTAACTGACCCAACCGCGATGTTGGTGGCCGGTGCATTCTTGGGGATGTTTCGTAAACGGCATGATGGGCGGTTATGGCGCATTAATGGCAGAAGCTTATCCGACAGAAGCACGTGCAACGGCACAAAATGTGTTGTTTAACTTAGGTCGTGCCGTTGGTGGTTTTGGACCGGTTGTTGTCGGGGCGATTGTATCCGCGTACTCATTCAGCATTGCGATTGCTTTCTTGGCGGTGATTTATGTTATCGACATGGTGGCGACAGTCTTCTTAGTGCCAGAATTAAAAGGCAAAGAATTGAGCTAAGTGCGGTCAAAAAAATTCAACATTTTTGAAAACATCGGTGTCAAAGCCGATGTTTTTTATTTGTGAAAAATCAGCCAATTTCAACCGCACTTTGTGCTAAACTATGGGCAATTTTCCTAATTTTGAAGAGTTATCGTGTACGCTAAACGTTCAGTTTCTACCCGTATTGCTAAATATTTATTTGTGGTCATTATTTTCATGGGCATTATTAGCTCATTGAGTTTGATCGTGATGGCGAGTAATAAGTCGGATGCGGAAGCCATTAATATCTCCGGTTCTTTGCGTATGCAAAGTTATCGACTATTAACGGAAATGGAACGTTCGCCGGATACAGTCGAACAGAATCTGGTGCGTTATCAACGTAGCCTCAATGCTGAGGCCTTACTTTCTGTACAAAATCAGCTTTTTGCACCTTCAGGGGTGAGGGAATCCTATCAAAAAATTCTAAAACGCTGGGCAGTGATGTCTGATTTCGCTCGTGCACATCAAATCGAAAAATATCATGCTGAACTGAAAAGTTATGTACAAGATGTCGATGATTTTGTGTTGGAATTGCAACGCTTTGCTGAACTAAAATGGATTATTGCAGTTTCGGTATTGTGTGTTTCCATGCTATTGATTCTTGCGATGGTGTCTTATGTCATTTGGTATATGAAGCGCGAAGTCGTGAAACCTTTAGAGCAGATGACCAAAGCCAGTATGCAAGTGCAAATGGGGCAGTTTAAACATATCCAGCTTGATACAGAAAGTGGTAACGAGCTTGGTGTTTTGGCAAAAGTGTTTACGCAAATGTCATCGGAATTAGGGCGACTTTATTCACGTTTAGAAGATGCGGTAAATGAGAAAACGCAAAAAGTTGCGTCAAACCAACCGCTCTTTAACAACACTTTATCAAAGCTCACAGTTACTTACACCCACGAAGATTAATGATAAAATTCTCAGCCAAGTGCTCAATCATATTCGTGTCAGCGAACATTTACGCTACATTGAGTTAGAAATTTTCGGATCAGAACATTGGGAAATTTCTTTTGGTCAAAAAGATCCTAAACAATCACTTCAAGTCGAAGAACTTTCCATTGAAAATGAAAACTTAGCAGTGCTCTCATGGCAAGCCGGTTTACCTTGTCCCGATCCGCGAATGATGAAAAAAACCTAGGACAAATGGTGGCAAAAGCGTTGTATTCACACAAAACGCAACGCCAACAAGAGCAACTCTTATTGATGGAAGAGCGGTCAATTATTGCCAGGGAATTACATGACTCGTTGGCACAAGTACTATCTTTCTTACAAATTCAATTAACGTTGTTAAAGCATAATTTGAAGAAAGAAGATGAAGAATCAAAAGAAAAAAGTATTGCCATCATTGGTGAATTTGAACAAGCCTTATCAGATGGTTATTCTCAATTACGAGAATTATTGGCGACCTTCCGTTTAACGGTGCAAGAAGCGAATTTACAGGTTGCCTTGGAACAAGTTATTGAAAGTTTGCGTTCACAAACGAAGATGCAAATGACCGTAGAATGTAGTTTGCCATCGCAAAGTTTAAATCCACAAGAATTAGTGCACGTTCTGCAAATTGTACGTGAGGCAACGTTAAATGCGATTAAGCACTCAAAAGGCACGCTGATTGAAGTGAAAGCCCATATTAATGCTGAGGGCGAATACGAAATTCTCGTACAAGATAATGGCGTAGGGATTCCGACGCTAGACGAGCCAGAAGGGCATTATGGTTTAAATATCATGACTGAGCGCAGTCGACAATTAAATGCTCAGTTCAGTATTTCAAAAGGGGAGCAAGGTGGTACTATCGTGAAAATCACGCTTCCTCACACGTTTTTTTAAGGAAAGTTAATGCAAAGTTTACAGCCGTTTCACACCTTCAATATTCCGGCAAATGCACGTGAAATTATTGAAGCCACATCGATTGAACAAATCCAACAAGCTTGGCAAAAAGCACAAGCTGAAAATCTACCTGTCTTATTTTTAGGACAAGGCAGCAATATGCTGTTTTTAGACGATTTCAAGGTGTTGTAATTGTTAACCGTTTATCGGGTATTCAACATACAGAAGATAGTGATTACCATTATTTGCATGTTAATGGTGGCGAAAATTGGCATCAGTTAGTGGAATGGTCGCTCTCTCAAGGGATTGACGGCTTAGAAAATCTCGCACTCATTCCCGGCTGTGCCGGCTCAGCGCCGATTCAAAATATTGGAGCGTATGGCGTAGAATTTAAAGATGTGTGCGATTACGTGGATGTATTGAATCTCAACACGGGCGAACAATTCCGTTTACAGGCTAGTGAATGTGAATTTGGTTATCGTGAAAGTATTTTTCAAACATCGCTATGCGCAAGGTTATGTGATTACAGCGGTTGGATTGAAATTAGCCAAAAATTGGCAACCGATTTTAAAATATGGCTCATTAGTGAATTTTGATCCTCAAACTGTAACGGCAAAACAAGTGTTTGATGAAGTGTGCCATATTCGCCGCAGTAAATTGCCCGATCCAAAAGAGTTTGGCAATGCGGGCAGTTTCTTCAAAAATCCTGTGGTGAGTGCAGAGCAATTTGCGAAAATTCAAAAACAGGTCGAAAATCTACCGCACTTTCCACAACCGGATGGCTCTGTGAAACTTGCAGCGGGTTGGTTAATCGATCAGTGCTATTTAAAAGGTTTTCAAATTGGTGGTGCAGCCGTTCATCAACAGCAGGCTTTAGTGCTGATTAATAAAGGCAATGCCACTGGACAGGATGTGGTTAAGTTAGCACATCATATCCGCCAAACCGTGGCAGATAAATTTGGTGTATATTTACAGCCTGAAGTGCGCTTTATGGGCGCGAATGGCGAAGTGAATTCAGAGCAAGCCATTAGTTAATTTATAGAGGAAACCAATCATGAACTTTAAAGACATTTTAGAGACTTTACCAAGCATTGATCATTTAACAGGTTTAGATGTCTTAAACGGTGAAACGGTAATTCATCATATTCCGGCAGCACCGGGCAAACTTGGCTCGCTTCGTCTTTATCATGCGTTAGCAGAAAAATTTAACGGGAAATTAGACCGCACTTCTGCACAACAAGGCATTGAATGGTTTGCTGAACACGTTGAAGATGCCAAACAAAATCCAGGCAAAAGCACCCAAATATCGACTTATTGTTTAAAGTCATCGCGGAAGAATTGAATTATTCACTCATTCCATTAAAATAATTTGATAAATTTTATCGTAATAAATTTGAACTTTTAATCGCTAAAAAAACTGTCAAATAGAACAAATTAAAGCTACAATAATTTTAAATATTGTGCTATAACTAGACGATTAATAAGTTGGAGCTTAGCTCCGCATGCTGTGAGGAGAAGAATGAATAAAGAAACTCAAATGATGTTAGTACCTCAAGGTAGCATCGAAGGTTATATTCGAGCAGCAAACGAATATCCGATGCTGACTGCAGAGGAAGAAAAAAAGCTTAGCAGAACGTTTGTATTATGACGGTGATATTGAAGCAGCGAAAAAAAGTTAGTTTTATCACACTTACGTTTTTGTTATTCATGTTGCGCGTGGTTATTCAGGTTATGGATTACCGCAAGCAGATTTAATTCAAGAAGGTAATATCGGATTAATGAAAGCGGTAAAACGTTTTAATCCGGAAGTGGGTGTTCGCCTTGTGTCTTTTGCGGTGCATTGGATCAAAGCTGAAATCCATGAATATGTCCTTCGCAACTGGCGTATTGTGAAGTTGCTACCACGAAAGCACAACGTAAATTGTTCTTTAACCTACGTAAAACTAAACAACGTTTAGGTTGGTTCAATGAAAACGAAGTGGATATGGTGGCGAATGAGCTTGGCGTGTCAAAAGAAGATGTCATCGAAATGGAATCCCGTATGACAGGGGCTGATGTAGGCTTTGATTTGCCAACAGACGATGATGACGAAGCTTATGCACCTTCTTTATATTTAGAAGATAAAAGCTCAAACTTTGCGGCAGAGCTTGAAAGCGAAAACTTTGAAGAACAAGCAACAGAAAAGTTAGGTACAGCCTTAGCCAATCTTGATGAACGTAGCCAAGATATTATCAAAGCACGTTGGTTAGATGATGATAAAGCCACTCTTCATGATCTTGCAGCAAAATATAATGTGTCTGCAGAACGTATTCGTCAGCTTGAAGCAAACGCACTGAAAAAACTTAAAAGTGCGGTTGATTTCTAAGCTGTTTTGATAAAAAGAAAACCTGTCGATTATCGACAGGTTTTTTTATTTATTTCTTTTGGGATTTTCCCCACATTTTATCTTCTTGGCCTCGCCATAAGCGCTGAATATTGTCGTGGTGGCGATAAATCAGCAAACAACAAACTAAGGCAACGGGGAAGGTAAATTCTGGTTTAAGCCACCAAACATAAAACGGTACAAGAAGTGCAGTGATAACCGCACTTAATGAGGAATAGCGACTAATTAAGAAGACTAACAACCACGTACCTAGCGTTGAACCAGCGACGCCCCAAGAGATGGGCGCAATCGCACCGAATGCGGTCGCCACACCTTTCCCGCCTTTAAACTGAAAGAAAATAGGGAAGATATGTCCTAAACACGCACCCAAGGCAACCATGCCTAATTCAAATTGTGTGAGCCCTAAATAATAACCCGCCCAAACAGGTAACATCCCTTTTCAAAATATCGCAAATTAATACTGCAAGCGCCGCCCAACGTCCGCCAATACGCAATACATTGGTCGCACCAGGGTTATGAGAACCGTTTTTCGCGGGTCAGGCAAGCCTGCTACCTTACAAATCAAAATTGCACTGGAAATCGAACCCAGTAAATAAGCAAAAATCATATAAAAAAGGGCAAATAGGCTCATTTTGTGCTCCACAATCTTGATTGTATTTGAAAAACTTGTTCGTTATTTTAACCAAACTTGATAGCATAAGCCCACTATATTTTTACAGGAATGAGAGATGGATCGTATTTTTATTGAAGAATTAGTCGTCTTCGCACAAATTGGCGTGTATGACTGGGAACAACAAATTAAACAAAAGCTCGTTTTTGATTTGGAAATGGCATGGGATTGTCAAAAAGCCGCAGAAACAGATGATGTGCAATACTGTCTCAATTATGCGGAAGTGAGTCAATTTATTTTAGATTATGCCCAAGCTAAGCCATTTTTATTGATTGAGCGTGTGGCTTATGAAGTAGCAGAGCAATTACAACAACGTTTTGGGATTTCATGGTTACGTCTTAAATTAAGCAAACCGAAAGCGGTTGCTCAAGCAAGTAATGTGGGCATTATTGTAGAGCGAGGCGAGTTGAAATAATCGCTGAAAATTGACCGCACTTTGGAAATATCAAAACAAAGTGCGGTTAATTTTTTAAGTGTTTTTTAATGCCAAGCGAAATGCTCCAATTCCACTTTTTAATACTAGCATGCTTAATATCATACTTGCCAATGGGTCAACCCATAACCATCCCAGAAAATAGGTACTGAGACCCGAAAGTATAGCAATAATGGAACCAAATAAATCGGTGAGTACATGTAGATAAGCTGCTTTGATATTGAGATTATCATGATCGCTGTTCAACATTATCTTTGCAACGAAAAGATTCACCAATAATCCTAGAGATGCCACGCCAAGCATTGGTAATGCCATCATCTCGATGGGATTTTGCCAGCGTTGAATTGCTTCAATCAAAATCATCAATGCCACAACAATCAATGAGCCGCTATTAAGTAGGGCAATGTATCGTTGTTTTTGAGCGGATAGAAACAACGCTAGCAAGGCTAAAAATAACGATAAACTATCATTTGCCATGTGTCCCGCATCAGCCATGAGTGCCAAACTGTTAAACCAATAGCCGCCAACAAATTCGACAATCATAAAGCCGGTAATGATGGCAAAAACTGAATGCCAAAGATTTTTTTATCTTTGTGGAATATGGTCATGATGTCATGAGCATGGTCATGATGTTCATGAGAATGGTGGTCGGACATAATGCTCCTCATTGTGTCTTTGATTAACTTGGGATAAAGTATAAAGTCCGTAGTAACTACAAGGTCAAGGCTTAATTTTAACAAGATGAAAATTCACGAACTCAGCAAACAAAGCGGTATTCATTTAGAAACCATTCGTTATTATGAAAAAATGGGCTTAATGCCGGAGCCTAAACGTCTGGCAAATGGTTATCGAGATTATGATGAAGCCAGTTTGAAGCAATTAAAAGTTTATTAAAAACCTGCCGAGCGTTAGATTTTTAGCTTGGCCGAAATTAAATATTTTTAATGCGATGAAAACGCAGCAATCTCAACATTGTGAAGTGGATAGTATGTTGGCAAAACATTTGGTTTCAGTCGAAGAAAAAATTGCCGAACTGACTGAAATTAAACATTTCCTACAAAGTTTAATTACCGAAGATGATCATCAAGCTGCAGATTGTAAAGCAATGGCCCAATTAAAAGCCTATTAAGTGCGGTCTAAAAAATATCAAAAATCCGCACATTGATGTGCGGATTGGTCATTATTCCGGATCATCCGTAAAGGCATTGTTTCGGAATATCGGCACAAAGGTTGCGAGATACAGCACAAAACACAATGGCAATTAAAATAGCCGGAATCGTGATAAAAAACAGCTCGTCCACATACATCAAACAGGCTCGGGAAAGCGCCGCCGTGAAAAGGCAAAGTACGGCAAGGCGACAGAGTTTTGGGTAATCCAGTTTCGTAAAGCCACTATGCCATAATCCCGCGGTGAGCCAAATCATCATCATACTGCCGAGAATGCCCGCCGAGTGTCACCATGTGTAACGGATCGGCAGTAGGTTCATCAATTAATTTATTTATGCCAATCCACAAATAGCCAATCGCGGCGAACAATTGAAGGAAATAATAAGTGCGTACGTAATGTTTACGTAGCAGTTCGTGATGATGTAATTCGCGTAACTTGGCAAGCAAAATAAAGCCAACGGCAAAGGCTGTAAAAGCGGCTGTTTGCGCAGGCAACCAAAGCTCTGCTGCGGTATGAAGTAATAAAAATGTAATCGCGATATTTTTATACACGACATTCGGGATAAATACGGGATCTTTCAACGTACTTTCTTTCAGTGCCTCTGCACCTAATAGAATGCTGACTCGAATTGATACAAACATCACTGCCGCCATATTCAAATGCACCTGTGCCCGCAATAATTTCAGACTATCAGTCATGGCGTAAGCTGTCTGACAAACCATAAATGCTGCAAGTAACATCAGTAAAGTAAAATTGTCGGTATTGCGATCCAACCAAAACAGCCAAGCACAAAAGAGTAACAACGCGAGCCAATAAGCCGCCACTAAAAATGAGGCGGTTTGCGGGGAAAATGGCAATAACACCAATCCAGCAAAGCAAGAGCACCGCTAAAATCGTCGCAATAGGTTTTAAATTACCTTTGTAATTTGTCCATTCGAGCATGGAAGCCGTCAGAAAACCGCCGTATGCGGCTGGTAGCATAAATTCTAAGAAAATTTTGCGGTGTAGGATGAGATCATCAGGGGCTGATGAAAAAAGCTCAAGGCACCAACAATCGCAAGAATGGCTGCACCAACAAAAAAGGGTCGCATCGGATGGGTAAAGAAATTATTCATAGTAATGGATTCCTTGAAATTCGCGTGCGACTACGGTTTCTTCAAAGGCTGAATTACGTTCGGATAATGGCGTTGGCAAGGTAATCACATTTTGCACATCCATCCCTTTTGGAGAAAGCTGCATAATCTCTCGGCTTAATCGAGCTGCTTCAAAACGATCGTGCGTCACTAAAATACAGGCCATGCCTTGCTGCTCAATTTTTTCCACTAACATGGCGGCTAAAAATATCACGTAAATCGCGATCCAAACCGACAAAAAGGTTCGTCCAATAAGGCTAAATCACAGCCACATAGCAATAGACGCAAAAATGCCACGCGTTTTGCCATTCCGCCCGATAATTCGGTTGGGTATTTATTCAAATCACCCGAAGAAAGCCCGATCTTTTTCTGCCAGCGCAAATGATTTCATTTTTCATTAGGATTATCCATAAAAATGGCGATATTCTGCATAGCAGTGAGATTTTTCTAATAGACGATTTTTCTTGAAACAGAAAGCCTGTTTTTACGAAATGTATTCTTGATTTCGCCCGATTTTTGGTGTTTCTAAACCTGAAATCAAACGCAGTACCGTAGTTTTTACCACAACCACTTGGGCCGAATAAAGGTTTTTCACTTCGCCCGGTTGTAAATCCATACTGAAATCGCGCACGATGGGATCGCGGAGAATTTCAAAACGCACATTCTTTAAACTCAGCATTATCTTCTCCACGGCATAAACAGGATTTCCAATGGCTTGGTAATCAAATATTCAAAGAGGGAAACAAACACAATCACCAACAGCACATAAGCCATGACCGTTGATGTATCTAACATGGCTCTGGCATCGGCAATCTGTGCCCCCACACCCTCATTGGCACCCAAAAGCTCAGCCATAATTACCACTTTTACGCCCATCGCAACCGCGACGCCAATGCTGGAAATCACATAGCCAGTGAGATGGGGAACATATAAATAGCGGATTTTTTTCCACAATCCGAGTTTGTACGCATCAAACAATTCTTCATGTTGTTTGTTTACACTTGCCATGCCCATGGCTGCACTGGCAAAGGTCAGCGGGGCGACTAATACGATAATGGTAAATAGCACACTTGGATTGCCAAAGCCGAACCAAAATAATGCCATCACGACCCAAATGATTGGCGGCATGGCTAACAAAATCGTAATGACGGGTTTAAGCAATGCCATAGCGGTTTTAAAGCTGCCCGCAATCAACCCAGCGGCTAAGCCAGCGACTAATGCAATGGTAATACCTACCACAGAACGCCATAACGAAATACTGATTTCGTTTTGTTGGAAATGATCGAGCAGCTCAAGGGCTTTTTGAAAAACATCCGAGGGAGCAGGCAGCATAAATTCACCAAATATCGCACTGCCCCAAGCCCACAAGGCAACCACCATCATCGCCACACTCAAGCCGGTAAAGCCGCTCCAGAGATAGTCGATGATGTAAAACAGGACAGGTTGTGGTTTACGGATTTTGTCAGTTTTAATCATGTTATGTGATTCAGTTTCAAATTAAGCCAAGAAGAATTTATCATCTGGTAATTTACCACCTAAGAGTTTTGGATTGAACTCCATTAAGGTTTCATAGAATTGCATGATTTCATTTTTCAGTTCACTGGCTTTGGTTACCGTTAAGCGCGCACCGTCTAAGCCCATTTCAATAGCGGCTTCTGGAGCAGGCAGATAATTAGCGCCAATTTCAGCCGCACTTTTGCGGTTAGCCATAATCCAGTTTAACGCATCACTTAAATCTTGGTGAAGTAGATCAAACTCAGCCTTGTGTGCGTGGAAGTATTCTTCGTTAGCAATAATGCCCGCCATTGGAATAAGCGGTTTCGTGTTAAACGCTTGTCCCCATTCTTTCACTAAATCGAAGCCGCGTACAATCTCCGTACCAACAATTTTAGCTTTCAGCACAACGGCACTCGCCATCGGTTCTGGCAAGATGGCCGCATGGAAATCTTTAAGCAAGAACAAACCAATTGCTTCAGTTGGTGTGGCCGCATAGGTGATCTCCACTTTATTAATATCAATATTCAATTTTTTCAGTAAAGCTTGCAATACGATGTCTGGCATATCATTTTTAAATGGCACTAGGATTTTTTTACCCACCAATTCTTGCGGTGAAGTAATAGCCCCACCTTTACACATCAACTGCGTAATCCCATTGGTGAGAATATTTACCATGCCAACTTGTTGCCCCTTGATTACGTAAATTCACGCCCACATTACTTGGGCTCATCATCACTTTAAATTGCCCACTTGCCACACCCGCACGCAACTGATCAGGCGAACGCCAAATCTCTAATGCGACATCCGCTTGTTTGGCTAATTTACCTTGTGCTGCCGCCACCGCAATGGTTACACTTGGCATCGCGGGTGCACCATAAATGGTAAATTGCTCTTTTGTTGCCGCAAAGAGAGAAGGCGACATGCCCGCTGCCGTAAGTGCTGCACTCATTCTTAAAAAATCACGTCTATTCATTGTCATGGTTATCTCCTTATAATGAAACAAGTCTAATACTTGTATTTTGATAATAGTTTTCATTTATTATCTTACTAGCCGTGACTAAAGTAAAGAAAGACAAAAGTGCGGTCAGATTTTTAGGTGTTTTTTAAATTTCTTTAAATTTTGACCGCACTTTGCAATATAAAAGGAACAAACTATGCGCCAAGCACAGCAGATAATGGATTACGCGGCGAATCAATATGCCACGCAGCCCGAATACCTTTGGGCAAAATTTCCGGACTATGCGATCTTGCGCCACAGCAATGCAAAAGGAAAATGGTATGCCCTTATCGGCAAAATTGCTAAAACGAAACTGGGTTTAAAAGAAGAAGGGGAAACGGATTTTATCAATCTTAAATGCCCGCCTGATATGGTGAGTATTTTGCGACAATCTCCACCTTTTTTGCCTGCCTATCACATGAACAAAACACACTGGCTAACAATTTTGTTAGATCATGGTGTAGAAAGCGAAGAAATTTTTAAATTGCTCGATTGGAGCTATGATTTGACGAAGTAGAAATAAGGGGAATCTTACGCTCCTTCCCTCTAAAATAGATCGTTTTCTATACAAAAATTTACACTTCTTTAAGTTTTCTCGCAAAAAAATTTTCAGAAAATCTTTACATATATTTACATAACTCGAAAATTTTATCTTAATTAATTGTAATTTTTAGTAAATCTTTTTTTATTGATGCTTTCCTTTTTCATACAGAGTTCGCTTAGAATAAAGCTGTTCTGACCAGAAAGGTAAGGGGAACTGTTGTCAAAATTTGTGGTCGTCGCCTTTCTGACGTTGAATTTTTTGGGCGCTGTTGCATCAGTGACAGCTTCTTAATCATCCTAATAAAAAGGAATAATTTTTATATGAACAAAGTGTTTAAAGTTATTTGGAATCATGCTACACAAACGTGGACAGCTGTTTCTGAACTTGGGCATGCTAAGGGTAAAACCAAGTCTAAAAAGATCGTTAAATTGACCGCGCTTGCGGGTGCTGTTTTGACCTCATTAGGTGTTTCACAAATGGCACAAGCTGGAGTGGATCTTGGGAATTCTGCAGTTAATATTTCTCCAAATGGCACTTATAACGGAAGTAACAGTGTTGGCCAGAACTCTATCGTGGTAGGCTATCAAAATACCGCTAATAATGAGTGGGGTACAACAGCTCTTGGGGCTAACAACACAGCAATTGCAAACTCAGCATTAGCTGTAGGTAATAACAACCGAGCAACTAAGGGTGCAGCTACAGCAATTGGGGTGAGCTCTATTGCAGATGGTGAAGCTTCTGTTGCTATCGGTAACGTAGCGCAAGCAACTCAAATTCGTGCAACTGCGGTGGGTAACCGTGCAACTGCAACTCAAGATTCTGCAAGTGCATACGGTAACCGTGCAAATGCATCAGCGCAATTCGCAACCGCTATCGGTGATAACTCTCACGCTTCTGCAGCCGCTGTGGCAGTAGGTACACACGCAAATGCTTCACATCAGGATTCTATTGCGATTGGTAATAATGCGAGTGGTGCATGGACTAATGCAATTGCAGTAGGTAAAGATACTGTAGCAAAACAAGACCATGCGATTGCAATGGGTACCAGCTCAAATGCTTCAGGTATTCAAGCTGTTGGTGTGGGTTCTTATACTAAAGCAGCAGGTAATTTAGCTGTTGCAGTTGGTCCATACGCGCAAGCAAATAAAGAAGCAGCGATTGCTATGGGTTCTAATGCGACTGCCGCTGAATCAAACTCTGTTGCTGTAGGTCAAACAGCGACTGCAGCTAACAATAACGCTATTTCTATCGGTACTAAAACTAAATCTGCTGGCGATAACGCAATTGGTATCGGTGCTTATGCTGAATCAACTGCAGCACGTGCTACAGCGGTAGGTGTGTTATCACAAGCTAATGGCGCGGGTTCATTCGCTGGTGGTGCATCTGCTCACGCAGTAGGTGCTAACTCTGTGGCTATCGGTGGTGCACAAGATGGTACTTTAAGTAATAAAGCAGGTACTGCAGCTACATCAAAACAACAAGGTGATATTGCAATCGGTACAGGTGCGATCGCTGATGGTGTAGATAGACCAAATGGCGCATCTAACACTGCAGATAACACTGCAGGTACGGCTGCTGCAGTTGGTGCGAAAGCAAACGCAACGGGTATTGCGGCAAGTGCATTAGGGTGAACGCGCAAATGCAACAGCAAATGGTGCGACTGCTGTAGGTAGCAAGGCAAATGCAAGTGGTGCAGCATCAGCGGCATTAGGTCGTGCAGCAGCAGCAAGCGGTGAATCTGCTACGGCTTTAGGTAGTGGTTCAAGAGCTACAGCGAAATACAGCTTTGCAGGTGCGCCAGATTCAGAAGCTTCAGGAGTTAACTCAGTAGCGATTGGTGCTCATTCAAGAGCGAATATCAATGATTCTGTTGCATTAGGTGCAGATTCAGAGACAGGTGCATTTGTTGGAACTAATAATGCAACAGTTGGTACCCTTACTTATGAAGGCTTTGCAGGTAATGTCAGTGCGTTGAATAATAACGCGGGTTCAGTTGTATCTGTAGGTAAAGCAGGTAGCGAGCGTCAAATTCAAAACGTAGCGGCTGGTCGTATTACTAAAACTTCAACTGATGCGATCAACGGTTCACAGCTTTACACTGTAGCAAATGATTTAGATGACAAAATTAATAATCATCACTGGGTTGTAAGTGGTAATAGCACGGTTAATGCTCAACCTAAAGAATCAAATGTTTATCACAAAGATGTCGTTGAATTCCAAAATGGTAAAGGTACAACTGCAACTGTAGTTAATACTCCAGCGAATAAGAGTTTAGGTCAAGCTGGTAAAACTGTTGTTCAATATAATGCGAATATCGTAAATGGCGATAATACCGAAGTAGTATATAACGCTGATGGTTCAGTTAAAATTAATGCGAAAGTATCTGGTGGTACAGATACTACTGCAGAAGTGATCACTGGTTCTCCAAATGCATTAACTGTAACGAATTCAACAGCAAATAATGTAACAACTTACAATGTAAGTGTAAAAACAGGTGATATTTCTACTACAACCGCAGGTGCGGCTACCTATGATAAAGATGGTGACAATGCAGCGAGTGGTAATTATGGTTCTCGTTTAACTAACGTAAGTACCGTAACAAATATCGTGAATAATGTTTCATGGCATTTGAATTCTGAAGCGGTATCGGGAACAAGCGGTAAACTTGTTGCTGGTAGTGATACTGAAGCTTCAAATGTTCGTGCATCAAATACCGTAAACATTAATGCGGGTGACAACATTGCAATCAAACGTAACGGTAATACCATTGAAATTAGCTCAACAGCTGGTGCGAAAGGTGATACTGGTGCAACTGGTGCGAAAGGTGATACTGGTGCGACTGGTGCGAAAGGTGACACTGGTGAAGCAGGTACGAGTGTTACAGCTGAAGTTGTAAATAATAACAATGGGACTCACACACTTACCGTTACAAATCTAGGTGATGGTTCAATGACTACAACTGTCATTAAAGATGGTAAAGACGGTAAAGACGGTAAAGATGGTGCTACTGGTGCGAAAGGTGATACTGGTGAAGCAGGTACGAGTGTTACAGCTGAAGTTGTAAATAATAACAATGGAACTCACACACTTACCGTTACAAATCTAGGGTGATGGTTCAATGACTACAACTATCATTAAAGATGGTAAAAAAACGGTAAAGATGGTGCTACTGGTGCGACTGGTGCTGCAGGTAAAAATGCAGAAGCTAAAGTTGTAGATAACAACAACGGTACGCACACAGTAACTATCGTAGATGGTAACGGTCAAACCACTTCAACTATCGTGAAAGATGGTGCAACAGGTGCGAAAGGTGACACTGGTGCAGCAGGTGCGAAAGGTGATACTGGTGCTGCAGGTAAAAATGCAGAAGCTAAAGTTGTAGATAACAACAATGGTACACACACAGTAACTATCGTAGATGGTAACGGTCAAACCACTTCAACTGTTGTGAAAGACGGTGCAACCGGTGCAGCAGGTAAAGATGGTAAGAATGCAGAAGCTAAAGTTGTAGATAACAACAATGGTACACACACAGTAACTATCGTAGATGGTAACGGTCAAACCACTTCAACTATCGTGAAAGATGGTGCAACTGGTGCTAAAGGTGATACCGGTGCAGCAGGTAAAGATGGTAAGAACGCAACCGCTACTGTGGTAAACAACAACAACGGTACCCACACAGTGACTATCGTTGATGGTAACGGTCAAACCACTTCAACTATCGTGAAAGATGGTGCAACAGGTGCGAAAGGTGACACTGGTGCAGCAGGTGCGAAAGGTGATACTGGTGCTGCAGGTAAAAATGCAGAAGCTAAAGTTGTAGATAACAACAATGGTACACACACAGTAACTATCGTAGATGGTAACGGTCAAAACCACTTCAACTGTTGTTAAAGACGGTGCAACAGGTGCGAAAGGTGACACTGGTGCTGCAGGTAAAAATGCAGAAGCTAAAGTTGTAGATAACAACAATGGTACCCACACAGTGACTATCGTTGATGGTAACGGTCAAACCACTTCAACTATCGTGAAAGATGGTGCAACTGGTGCTAAAGGTGATACCGGTGCAGCAGGTAAAGATGGTAAGAACGCAACCGCTACTGTGGTAAACAACAACAACGGTACCCACACAGTGACTATCGTTGATGGTAACGGTCAAACCACTTCAACTGTTGTTAAAGACGGTGCAACCGGTGCTGCAGGTAAAGACGGTAAGAACGCAGAAGCTAAAGTTGTAGATAACAACAATGGTACACACACAGTAACTATCGTAGATGGTAACGGTCAAACCACTTCAACTATCGTGAAAGATGGTGCAACAGGTGCGAAAGGTGATACTGGTGCTGCAGGTAAAAATGCAGAAGCTAAAGTTGTAGATAACAACAATGGTACACACACAGTAACTATCGTAGATGGTAACGGTCAAACCACTTCAACTGTTGTGAAAGACGGTGCAATTTGCAGCAAAAAAGATGGTAGAATGAAGCTAAAGTTGTAGATAACAACAATGGTACCCACAGTAACTATCGTAGATGGTAACGGTCAAACCACTTCAACTGTTGTGAAAGACGGTGCAACCGGTGCAGCAGGTAAAGATGGTAAGAATGCAGAAGCTAAAGTTGTAGATAACAACAATGGTACACACACAGTAACTATCGTAGATGGTAACGGTCAAACCACTTCAACTATCGTGAAAGATGGTGCGACTGGTGCAGCAGGTGCGAAAGGTGACACTGGTGCAACTGGTGCTGCAGGTAAAAATGCAGAAGCTAAAGTTGTAGATAACAACAATGGTACACACACAGTAACTATCGTAGATGGTAACGGTCAAACCACTTCAACTATCGTGAAAGATGGTGCAACCGGTGCAGCAGGTAAAGATGGTAAGAATGCAGAAGCTAAAGTTGTAGATAACAACAATGGTACACACACAGTAACTATCGTAGATGGTAACGGTCAAACCACTTCAACTATCGTGAAAGATGGTGCAACTGGTGCAGCAGGTGCGAAAGGTGACACTGGTGAAAAAGGTGATACTGGTGCAGGTGTTACAGCTGAAGTTGTAAATAACAATGATGGTACTCATACTCTTACTGTTACAAATCAGGCTGATGGTTCAATGACTACAACTATCATTAAAGATGGTAAAAACGGTAAAGACGGTGCTACTGGTGCAACAGGTGCTGACGGTAAGAACGCAGAAGCTAAAGTTGTAGACAATGGCAACGGTACTCATACTGTGACTATCGTAGATGGTAACGGTCAAACCACTTCAACTGTTGTTAAAGACGGTAAAGATGGTAAAGACGCAGAAGCTAAAGTTGCAGACAACGGTAACGGTACTCATACAGTGACTATCGTAGATGGTAAAGGTAATACTACTACTACAATCGTGAAAGACGGTGCAACTGGTGCGAAAGGTGATACTGGTGCAGCTGGTGCGAAAGGTGATACTGGTGCAGCAGGTAAAGACGGTAAGAACGCAGAAGCTAAAGTTGTAGACAATGGCAACGGTACTCATACTGTGACTATCGTAGATGGTAACGGTCAAACCACTTCAACTGTTGTTAAAGATGGTAAAGATGCTGAAGCTAAAGTTGTAGACAACGGTAACGGTACTCACACTGTGACTGTCGTAGACGGTAAAGGTCAAACCACTTCAACTGTTGTTAAAGACGGTAAAGATGGTAAGGACGCAGAAGCTAAAGTTGTAGACAACGGTAACGGTACTCATACTGTGACTATCGTAGATGGTAAAGGTAATACCACCACTACAGTCGTGAAAGACGGTGCAACTGGTGCAGCTGGTGCGAAAGGTGATACTGGTGCAACTGGTGCTGACGGTAAGAACGCTGAAGCTAAAGTTGTAGACAACGGTAATGGTACACACACAGTAACTATTATTGATGGTAATGGCCAAACCACTTCAACTGTTGTTAAAGACGGTAAAGATGGTAAAGACTCAGAAGCTAAAGTTGTAGACAACGGCAACGGTACTCACACTGTGACTGTCGTAGACGGTAAAGGTCAAACCACTTCAACTGTTGTTAAAGACGGTAAAGATGGTAAAGACGCAGAAGCTAAAGTTGTAGACAACGGTAACGGTACTCATACTGTGACTATCGTAGATGGTAAAGGTAATACCACCACTACAGTCGTGAAAGACGGTGCAACTGGTGCAGCTGGTGCGAAAGGTGATACTGGTGAAAAAGGTGATACTGGTGCAGGTGTTACAGCTGAAGTTGTAAATAACAATGATGGTACTCATACTCTTACTGTTACAAACGAGGCTGATGGTTCAATGACTACAACTATCATTAAAGATGGTAAAGACGGTAAAGACGGTGCTACTGGTGCAACAGGTGCTGACGGTAAGAATGCAGAAGCTAAAGTTGTAGACAATGGCAACGGTACTCATACTGTGACTATCGTAGATGGTAACGGTCAAACCACTTCAACTGTTGTTAAAGATGGTAAAGATGCTGAAGCTAAAGTTGTAGACAACGGTAACGGTACTCATACTGTGACTGTCGTAGACGGTAAAGGTCAAACCACTTCAACTGTTGTTAAAGACGGTAAAGATGGTAAAGACGCAGAAGCTAAAGTTGTAGACAACGGTAACGGTACTCATACTGTGACTATCGTAGATGGTAAAGGTAATACCACCACTACAGTCGTGAAAGACGGTGCAACTGGTGCAGCTGGTGCGAAAGGTGACACTGGTGCAACTGGTGCTGCAGGTAAAAATGCAGAAGCTAAAGTTGTAGACAACGGTAATGGTACACACACAGTAACTATTATTGATGGTAATGGCCAAACCACTTCAACTGTTGTTAAAGACGGTAAAGATGGTAAAGACTCAGAAGCTAAAGTTGTAGACAACGGCAACGGTACTCACACTGTGACTGTCGTAGACGGTAAAGGTCAAACCACTTCAACTGTTGTTAAAGATGGTAAAGATGGTAAAGACTCAGAAGCTAAAGTTGTAGACAACGGTAACGGTACTCATACTGTGACTATCGTAGATGGTAAAGGTAATACCACCACTACAGTCGTGAAAGACGGTGCAACTGGTGCAGCTGGTGCGAAAGGTGATACAGGTGCAACTGGTGCGAAAGGTGATACTGGTGCAAACGGTAAGAATGCTAAAGCTGACGTTAAAGACAACGGCAACGGTACTCATACTGTAACTATCGTAGATGGAGATGGTAAAACTACTACTACTGTTGTGAACGATGGTGCAGACGGTAAGAATGCTAAAGCTGACGTTAAAGACAACGGCAATGGTACTCATACAGTAACTATCGTAGATGGAGATGGTAAAACAACTTCAACTATCGTGAACGATGGTGTAGACGGTAAGAATGCTAAAGCTGACGTTAAAGACAACGGCAATGGTACTCATACAGTAACTATCGTAGATGGAGATGGTAAAACAACTTCAACTATCGTGAATGATGGTAAAGATGCTAAAGCTGATGTTAAAGACAATGGCAATGGTACTCACACAGTAACAGTTGTGGATGGTAAAGGTAATACCACTACTACAATCGTGAAAGACGGTGCAACTGGTGCGAAAGGTGATACTGGTGCAAACGGTAAGAATGCTAAAGCTGACGTTAAAGACAACGGTAATGGTACTCATACTGTAACTATCGTGGATGGAGATGGTAAAACAACTACTACTGTTGTGAACGATGGTGCAGACGGTAAGAATGCTAAAGCTGACGTTAAAGACAACGGTAACGGTACTCATACTGTAACTATCGTAGATGGAGATGGTAAAACTACTTCAACTATCGTAAATGACGGTGTAGACGGTAAGAATGCACAAGCTGAAGTTAAAGACAACGGTAACGGTACTCATACTGTAACTATCGTAGATGGTAACGGTAAACAAACTGTCACAACCATTAGAAATGGTAAAGATGGTAGAGATGGTAAAGATGCCGACGGTACATTTGGTTTAGTTGATGAAACTGGTTCAAGCCAAGGCACAATCACGAAGAAACTGAATAACACAATTCAGATTAAAGGTGATGCAGGTACTAAGGTTAAAGTTTACGATAAACAAACTGGTAAAACTGTTGAGAAAGAAGTTCAAAACATCTTTGTTAAGAAAGATGGCGACGCGTTAAAAGTAAGTCTGAACCCAGATGTAACTGTTAATAGCGTAACAACAAATGAACTTAAAGCAGGTCCAGTAACCATTAACCAAGACGGTATCGATGCAGGCAACAAGACTATCCAAAATGTTGCTCCGGGTGTTAAAGATACTGATGCTGTAAACGTTTCACAATTACGTAGCAACATCACCAACGTTAACAACCGCATTGATGGCGTACGTAAAGAAGCTCGCGGCGGTATCGCAGGTGCTAACGCAGCAGCAGGTTTACCACAAGTTTACATCCCAGGTAAATCAATGGTTGCCGCTTCTGCAGGTACTTTCAAAGGTGAAAGCGCTGTGGCAGTAGGTTACTCACGCTCAAGCGACAATGGTAAAGTTATCTTCAAACTTCAAGGTAACGCAAATACCCAAGGCGACGTAGGTGGCTCTGTGGGTGTAGGTTACCAATGGTAATTTAACTTTCCATTAATATAGATAAAAACCCAGCTTCGGCTGGGTTTTTTATTTGTACCAAATTAAGGATGAAATGGGATAGAATGAGCACACAATAACATTTCTAAAAAATAGTTTTGTGATTAATTAGACAAACTTAAGGATATGTAACCTAAATGACCACTTCAGAAAAAATTAATATTGCATTTGCGATTGATGCAAAATATACCCCCCATTTGGAAGCGTTGCTAAAATCCATTTGCTACTATAATAAGAATGTAAACTTTTTATGTCTTGCATAATGATATTCCACAAGAATGGTTTGAGGGTATTCAATTTAAATTAGAGAAAATGGGTTATAATCTATTTTCTATTCGTATTTCTGACGATATTTTTAAAGATTATAAGACGCTAGAACATATCTCTTCATCGAGTAGTTATTACCGTCTTATGATCCCAAAACTTATTAATCAGGATCGTGTTTTGTATTTAGATTCAGATATTATTGTGAATGGTTCATTATCTGATTTTTATTATAGCGATCTTAATGGCGCACCTGTTGGTGTAGTGAAGGATTATGGGATGGGGGAACACTTTCCGTTTCCCTTATTTAGATGCATCAGTTTCCAGAAATTATTTTAATAGCGGCGTTCTACTGATTGATTGTGCTAAGTGGAGAAATGAAGGTTTAGTTAATACTTTATTGCAAACTGTTGAAGAGTATGGTGACCTGGTGCTATATGGGGATCAATGTATTTTGAATATCGTTTTACGAGAAAAGGCAAAATATTATAGTTTTACTGAAAATGCTCAGGTGCAATATATTGAAAAAAATTAAACGGGAGCGTGGTATTACTCAAGTTAATCTCAATATTCCACCTCTTATTATCCATTATGCTGCAAAGCATAAGCCTTGGGATAATCATAACCCGACATTATTTGAACGTGAGAAAATATTGGTTTTTCCGCCATCTAGATTGGTCTTATCTTATTATGCAACCGAATAAAATTTTATAGTTTGATCTTAATTCTAGATAACTAGCGCAATTTCTCAGCAAGGTCGAGGATGAGTTTTGCGAGTACAGGAAGTGGATCGTTATTTATTAGATGTTGATATTTCAATGCCAATTTCGTGGAGCGCAGAGGTTGTTGGCAAGCAATTTGTATTTGTTTCTCATCAGATGCACGATAGTTATAGGCAATTAGGCGGAGTTCATCAAGTGATATGTCAAGATTATGAGCGAGTAAATCACGTAATTGATTTTCCCAAGCTGAATCACGATATCCCTTTTTTTCTCCATCACCATCGTGATAGATTTTTTTCCAAGACTTTTTTTAATTTGCTGAGCTGTTGACCGAATAGGGTAGTGCCCCAACCATAAATCATTCGTTTCAATAAATTCTGCATTGAATCGATTAATGAACCAATAATAGAATTGTTGGTTATTTGAACCAATAAATACGATACTTTGAACTTCTTTGCCCTCTTTATCTCGTACGGAATGACTACCTATAGTTAATATACAGGTTTCTGCAATCGTTCGTGGAATAATGACTTTTGGGGTGAGAATTTCTTCTTTCCGTTGATCGGTAAAATGAAAAATAAAATCAGGGTCATATTCGGTGGAATGCGGTAGATAGCCTCGCCATGTGTACATGCCTACGCGATTTTGAGGAATAAGAGTAAGAAAAGCGTTCAATTTCTCACGGGAAGGGCAATAAATGAACTCATCGGCATCAAGTGGAAAAATATAATCAATGTCAGCATCATTATTGAGAATATGCTGCATCATATGATTTAATACGCGTTCAGGGGCAAATTCTAATTCATTATAGTGATAAATATGAATTGGTAATCCTTCTTGTTTCAAGAGTGTGAGAATCTCCCGTGTATTATCACTACTATTATGATCGACAACATGCAACTCATTTAATAAGGTTAAATTATGTCGAATAAAAGTTTCAATGATATCACTTTCATTACGCACCATACTTAAGCCAACCAGTTTTTTACTCATATCCATTTACCTTATTATTAAACGGCTAATGTTTTTTAAAGGTGCTCTTTTGCAAACATCAAATTGTCTAGTAACAGTTTTCTGTTTGATTCTGGTACCGCTGGATTAAATAATAATTCGACGCAAAGATCATGGCAAAGTTGATAATTGCCCACGGAATTAGCGCTCATAGCAAGTTCCTCTTTAGCTTTCCATTCATAAACTGAGTGATCGACAAAAAGAATATCTTTATTCAGTGGAATATTTGCTGCTACAGTTGCATAAATATAAGCCTGTTTGGCTTTATTATGGTAGCGCAGTTGGCGAGCTAAATGATAAAGACTTTCAGCGCGTTGTGGACGATATTCATACGTGGCAAGTAATAAACGTTGTACCTCATCTAGTGGGCGCATTTAATTCAATTTTTTTAATAAACTAATTTGTAGCAGTGAATGATAGACTTCTTCATACCATCCGCCTAGATTAGCTCGAATTGCATACCATTCAATGGCTTTTTTTCATACATATCAGCATCACGATAGGATTGTGCAGTGTAAAACGCATAGCGATCTTTCAAATCTTCATCTTCAGGTGAATAGAAGGCCTTTTTCTAACACTTGAGCATCTTGGAAATATTTTTGTGGATTGTTGCTACGCGCCCCAAATCGACCACTAATCACATAATAATCACCAAAGATTTTTTGCTCCACAACGGTTTTTTTACGTTGTTCGACAAATTCATGCAGTACGCCACGCCAATAGAATGACCCATCATTACGAAACATAAGCGTACGGAAATAAACATTTGCACCCGTTACACTATTTGCCATGCGGAAATAATAGCGGTCACTCGTCAGTTCTTCAGGTAATTCAAAAGTTTCCCTCAAAAGCGGTCATCAGCATCAAAGATTAATACATAATCTGTTTTTTTCCTTGTGCATGTTGTAGAGCACAGTTTCGATTATGGGCAAAGTTAACCCATTTATCGTGATGAATTTCGCCTTTAATGCCTTTTTCAGCAAAGAACTGTTCGATAATTTCTGCGGTATTATCATCAGAGCCAGTATCACTAATGACATAATAATCTAATGGAATATGAGCAATAATGTTCTCTAATGTATCTCGGATGATAGCTGCTTCATTTTTCACAATCATATTCAAGCAGATCGTTTTTTTATCAGTTCTTTGAGGCATTAACAGACTCTCTTTTTTTCTTATTTCTTTATTGATAAGTGCGGCTATTTTTTTAAGCTTGTTTTTGGCTATTCAGTGACGTAGAAAACTTGTTTTTCAAATTCGTGTTTACCAATTTTTACCGTCAGTACATATTTGCCGATTGGATCTCTGCGGTCGAACGCCCAGCAGTTCATCATATACTTACCATTATCAATAGTAGGTCTGGTATAGGTGATGGTATGGAGCTTTTTATTCGGTGATGAAACGACTTTGGCATTTTCAATTATGCTTGTAAATTCAATTTTAGCTTGAGCCTTAAAAGTTTCGCTTACTGTCGCCTTTTTACCAAAATTACCTGTTGCTACCCAACATACTTTCTCTGTTTTTTTTGAGCGAGACATCTCTTTTTTGTGTAAATCAGGTGATGGTGCGGGCTCATTCGTTCTATCAAAAAAACAGAAAGATAGATAGTAGGCTCATTTGCAGTATCTTTAGTCGTATCTTTTGATTTTGGTGCTGCAGCGAATGCGCCTGCTGAAAATAAAGTTGTAATTAAAGCGAATGTGAAGATTTTTTTCATGTTAGATTCCTTTTATATGATTATTTTATTGAACAAGCATTATACCAAGGCAGCCCATATCTGCCAGCATTAAATTGGATGATCCAAATAAGAAGGGATGGGTATTTGACGAAGGTTGTTCAAATTTTACTAAAATTTGTACTTTCTTTTTCACCCAAACCGTGTCTTTCCAGGCAAGTTCCGACGCATCGACCCTGACATTATCTTGGCTTTCAATAACAAATTTAGCCCCTTGAATGGTGAAACCCACAGGCAGCGAGCTGTTGATAATCCAACGTTCGACAGTACCTACTTTAGCCAAAACATCAACACGACGCGGGTCAAAGCGTTGTTTGTTGATTAGACCATTTGTCACATCCAATTCAAAGGTGCGTTCTTGGACGATTTTTACTTTCTAGCATAGCCGTGGCATCAGTATTAAATTGCTCATTCATTTTTTTACTGAATGCGGAGATATCACCTTGTGGACGAAGTTCTAAAACGGTGTTATCTGCAAAATCATTACCTGAACTGAACACATTTTTGATTTTGTCAAAAATACCACGTTTAGCGCCAGAGATAAGCGATACACCTTCTCCTTCGCTTAAATTGATTAACACTTCGGCACGTTCACCTGGTGCAAGAATGAGAGAGTTAATCGCTTTACCTTGAGGTAAAAAACCTAAATCTCTCGCAATGAGCAACATGTCTTGTTCGTTATCTAAACGCAGATCATAGGCTCTTGCTAATGAAGCATTGAGCAAACGCAAACGCACCCAGCCACGAGGAACGTCAAGATAAGGCGCTTCTTGTCCATTAACGAGAAGACGATTACCGACAAAGTGCGGTTGATTTTGCTTGAATAATTGTAATCCGTCGCCGTTAAATTCCATGTCTTGTAAGATTAATGGAATATCGTCCACGCCATATTTATGAGGAAGTTGTGATTTTAGGCTTTGATCATCTTCAATTAACCACATCCCCACAATGCCGCGATAGGTTTGATAAGCCGAGTTCGCAAGAGTGGCAGAACGATACCAGCAAGTCGCGGCAGGTTGGTCAATTGGAATGATTGGGGCCCAAGATTCTCCTTTTTTGAGGACTTTTGCGGCGCCGCCAAATAATTCGCCACTGGCTTGTAATCCTTGAATGGAGAGGGCAATACTTTGTGGCAAATTGTTGTGATAATTGAGTTTTGCAAAAGAACCCGATTTGATGCGAATAGTGGGGTCCAAGATAATTGCCGTTAAAACCCCACACACTGACACTATGGGAACCATCTAATTTGTAGCCGGTTTCTTCCATATTAAGAATAATTGGACGACCACGTTTCACTTCCATCAACGGCGGAATGGTTAATTTTTCACGAGACGCTGCCAATACCGATTGAGGTGTGGCAGCAAGTGCGGTTGAAATTGCGGTAGTTTTTAATAATTGGCGACGAGAAAGACGCAACATATTATTTTCCTTGTGCAATTTCAGCATCGAGTTCAGTGATGCGTTTTTCCATCAAATCGTGGCAGTAAGTAGCAAGTTCGCGGACATTGTCTTTTGTGTAGGATGACACATCAATCGGGTCCATCATTTCACAAATCACTTTACCGTTATCCCAACGATTTAAATCAATTTTGTTATGCGTCGTCGAGCACACAACGGGCACGATTGGCACACCTGCCGCAATTGCTGCATGGAATGCACCTGTTTTTAAATGGCAATAAGCCTCGACCACGGCTACGAGTGCCTTCAGGGAACATCCAAATTGACAGGTTGTCTTTATTGATACGACGAGCAAGTTCCGTCATGGTGCTGTGTGCTTTAGAACGATTTTCACGATCCAAGAAAATATTGCCGGTTACCCAATATAAAATACCGAAGAAAGGAACCCAAATTAGGCTTTTTTTACCCACACTCACTGTGCGAGGGAGTACCATGTAAGAGATGGTTACCATATCGAAATTATTTTGGTGGTTACCGATATAAATACAACGCGGCATATTCTCTTTATTTTGTGGAAAACGGTGTTCTACTTCTAAGCCAAATAAAGGGTATAAGCGGCCAAACCAGCGAGCCATAACGCCCACATTGCTTGGATTTTTAAAACGAATAAAGGAATAGATCGTACCGAGCACACAAATTAAAATACAACAAAGTGCAACGATGAGAATTCTGGCGATTTTTAACATAGAAAATACCTAATTAAAATTTTTGGAAAGTATAGCAAATTACACAAAAAAATGTGTGCTAATCTAATGAAAAAAATGACGGAATAGTTATGAAACCCATTTATTTTTATTGCAGATCTTCATTTGAGCGAAACCCATCCAGAATTAACCGCACTTTTTAACGATTTTATGCAAAACAAAGCACAAGAAGCCCAAGCGGTTTATATTTTGGGGGATCTTTTTGATTTTTGGATTGGTGATGATGAAATATCCCCTTTAATTTCACAAGTCAAACAGTTGATTAAAAACCTGACAGAAAAAGGCATTGCTTGTTATTTTATTCATGGTAATCGGGATTTTTTGATAGGAAAAAAATTTGCACAAGATTGTGGTTTAACGCTTTTGCCGGATTATCGTTGTATTGATCTTTATGGTGTGAAAACCTTAATTTGTCATGGCGATACCTTATGTGTTGATGATGTGAAATATCAGCAATTTCGCCGAAAAGTGCATCAAAATTGGCGACAAAGGCTGTTTTTATGTTTGCCCCTAAAAGTGCGGTTAAAAATCGCAGAGAAAATTCGCGCGAAGAGTAAACAAGATAAGCAATATAAGTCACTGGATATCATGGATGTGAATTTAGCGTTTACGGCACAAACCGTAAAAGAATTTGGCGTTAATCGGTTAATTCACGGTCATACGCATCGAGAAGCCATCCATCAGGAAAAAGGGTACACGCGAATTGTGTTAGGCGATTGGCGAAAGGATTATGCCTCAATTCTGGAAGTAACAGAAAACGGTTATCGGTTTATTTAAACAAAAAGCACAGGATTAAACCTGTGCTTTTTTGTATTAAAACATGCTGATTTTCAACCGCACTTTATTCTACGGTTACCGATTTTGCTAAGTTACGAGGTTGATCCACGTCGGTTCCTTTAATTAATGCCACGTGGTATGACAATAATTGCATTGGAACGGTATAGAAAATTGGTGCAATAATTTCATTCACTTTTGGCATGGTGATAATTTTCATGCCTTCGCTTGGTGTGAAGCCTGCTTCTTTATCAGCGAACACATAAAGCTGACCACCACGAGCACGTACCTCTTCAATGTTTGATTTCACTTTTTCAAGTAATTCATTATTTGGTGCGACCACGATAACCGGCATGTCTGCATCGATTAAGGCTAATGGACCGTGTTTTAATTCACCTGCCGCATAAGCTTCAGCATGGATATAAGAAATTTCTTTTAATTTCAATGAAGCTTCCATTGCGATAGGGTAGAACTCACCACGACCTAAGAAAAGTGCATGGTTTTTCTCTGCGAAGTCTTCTGCTAATGTTTCGATGTCTTTATCAAAGGCAAGGGCTTTTTCAACTTCAGCCGGAAGTGATTGTAACGCTTTTACAATTTCCACTTCTTGTTCGTTTGAGATATTGCCTTTTACTTTACCGATTGCAGTCACTAACATTAATAATGCAGCCAACTGAGTGGTAAAAGCTTTAGTTGATGCCACACCGACTTCAACGCCAGCACGTGTCATGAATGCAAGATCAGATTCGCGTACTAAAGATGAACTTGATACGTTACAGATCGTTAAGGCTGCCATGTAACCTTTTTCTTTTGCAAGACGAAGTGCTGCAAGAGTATCCGCTGTTTCACCTGATTGAGAGATAGTCACTAACAAGCTATTTGGGCGAGTGACAAATTTGCGATAGCGGAATTCAGACGCGATTTCCACATCACAGCTCACGCCAGCAAGTGCTTCAAACCAGTAACGAGCAGTCATCCCTGCATTATAAGAGGTACCACAAGCCACAATTTGAATGTGTTCAACTTTTTCTAAAATTTCAGCTGCGCCATTACCAATAGCATCCACAATCACGTTGTTATGAAGGATACGTCCTTCCATGGTGTTGATTAATGCATTTGGTTGCTCATAGATTTCCTTTTGCATGAAATGGCGGAATTTGCCTTTTTCTGCTGCATCATTTTCAAGGTTAGATTCGTGCACTTCACGTTCTACTTTTTGACCATTCGCATCGTAAATATCCACGGTACGACGTGTAATTTCTGCAATGTCGCCTTCTTCTAAGTAGATGAAACGACGAGTCACGCTTAATAACGCGAGTTGGTCAGATGCCAGGAAATTTTCACCAATCCCTAAACCAATTACTAATGGGCTGCCTGAACGTGCAGCCACTAAATGTTCTGGATGCTCACGATCTAATACTACCATACCGTATGCACCGGTAAGTTGTTTTACGGTTTTTTGTACCGCTTCAAGCAGAGTAGAGGCTGTACGCATTTCCCATTCAACAAGGTGAGCAATTACTTCGGTATCAGTTTGAGAATTAAACACATAACCACGAGATTTAAGCAATTCACGTAATTCTTCGTGATTTTCGATAATGCCGTTATGTACGACAGCAAAGTTACCCGAAGTATGCGGGTGAGCATTGGCTTCAGATGGTTCACCATGGGTTGCCCAACGCGTGTGCGCAATCCCTGTACCACCGATTAATGGTTTTACTGCAACGGCTTCATCAAGGGCTTTTACTTTACCTAAGCAGCGTACGCGGTGTAATTCATGGTTTGGATCCACGACAGCAACACCTGCAGAGTCATAACCACGATACTCTAAGCGGTGTAAACCATTAATTAAAAATTTCTGCTACATCACGTTGTGCTACCGCACCAACAATACCACACATAGTTTTTTTCCTTATTTACTAAAAATTAAAAAGTCTTATTTTTTTCTGACCGCACTTTATGCCACATCTACACAAATTACTTCTACGCCTTGCGCCATTATGGCGTCTTTATCATCCTGAGATAATTTGTTATCGGTAATAAGCACATCAATTTGCTGCCAGGTTAATTCCACATTTGGCATTTTTTTCTGCCAATTTTTTTGTGATTCCACCATCACAATCACTTCACGAGACACTTCAGCCATCACTTGGCTTAAGCGAACCAACTCATTAAATGTCGTTGTACCACGTTCTAAATCAATGCCATCGGCACCAATAAATAATTGGTCAAAATCATAAGAACGTAGCACTTGCTCGGCAATATTGCCTTGGAAGGATTCAGAACGCGTGTCCCAAGTGCCTCCTGTCATTAAGAGCGTCGGTTCATTTTCGAGTGAACGTAATGCGGTGGCCACAGAAAGCGAATTCGTCATCACAACTAAGCCTTGCTTGCGATTAAGTTGTTTAATCAATGCAGCGGTTGTGCTGCCACTATCTACAATAATGCGATTGTGATCACGAATACGTTCTGCGGCTGCTTTTGCTAAGACTAACTTTCGTTGCGAAAGTTCATCATCTTGTTCTTCTTCGATGATTTCTTGTGGCATTAAAATGGCACCACCGTATTTACGAAGAAGGAAACCATTACTTTCTAATGCAGTGAGATCTTTTCGAATCGTCACTTCAGAAGTGTCAAATAATTGTACTAGCTGTTCTACACTGACTTCACCTTGTTCTTGCAGCAGTTGCATGATGGCATGTCTGCGCTGTTGGGTATTTCGGTGTTGAATGTTTCGTTTCATTATTTATATCCCGTAATAAGTTTCGGTTCGGAATTATATCGACAAAATGATGATTGTAAAGCTAAAATTTAGGCAACAAAAAACCCTGACAAAGCAGGGTTCAATTAAAATTCGTTTTAAGACCAATTATTTGATTGCGTCTTTTAATGCTTTACCAGATACGAAAGCTGGAACTTTAGATGCTGCGATTTTGATTTCTGCACCAGTTTGTGGGTTACGGCCAGTACGTGCTGCACGCTTTGTTTCACTTTGAATGTACCGAAACCGATTAATTGTACAGGTTCACCTTTTTTTAAGGCTACCAGTGATAGCAGCTAAAGTAGCTTCTAATGCAGCTTTTAGCTTGTTTTTTTGTTTAATTCAGCTGCACTTGCAATTGCATCGATTAAATCTGTTTTGTTCATAAATTTGTACCTTCTGTTAAATTAAAATTTGATTCTATTTCAAATAAGCGTAGCTTTTTAGCTGCTACGGCTTGGCAAAGTCTAATCCAACTGAGCAGGAAATAAAAGCTCGATTTGCAAAAATTGTGACAAATCTCACGTTATTGCTCAATTTTTTTATACCAATATTGGAGATTCCCTCCTGTTTTGATCTCGTTTCGGAGTGATAAAAATCAAGTCAACATCACGTTTTTTTCACAGGCTTTGAGTAAGCGATAGATTTGCCATTGAAGGTCAAGTTCTTCTTCAATTTCTTCACGGCTTTTTTTCAGTTCAGTCTCAGAAAGATCACGATTTTCTTGTGTTTCTAATAAAGAACAAACCGTACCTAATGAAATTTGGCTGATTTGAATCGCTTTTTTTCAAGTGTTTCGCCTGCGATAATGGCATGCAACAATTCACCTAGCGCTTCACAAGCATCAAGGGCTGGGTACCACACCAAAGAAGTCGTAATCATTCACATCAGGAATAATTTCTTCAAGCTTCTCTAATTGGTTCTCGAAATTGATTTTCGCCCCTTTAACCGTTAGAAACTCCCACACTAAATTTAAAATGTTGTGATAGGTCTTTTCTGCTTGCTCCTGTTCGGTCATTTGACAAAACAGGGCAAAGTTCGGTGCCATGCGTTCGCATAAGCAAGCCATAAAGGTTAGATGTTGCCAGCTTTCAAGATTTTCGAGACGCTTGTGAATCGGATTTCGCATTTTTTTCTCACTTATTTATGATAGGCTTTTAGAGAACTCATGAATCGCATCCACGAAGATTTTTGGTGCGCTTTCCGGCACATCTTGGTGAATACCATGACCTAAATTAAATACATGTCCGCTGCCTTGACCAAAATCAGCTAAAATTGACCGCACTTCTTGCTCAATACGTTCCGCCGGGGCATATAACACGCTTGGATCCATATTGCCTTGTAGTGCCACTTTATGGCCTACGCGTGCTTTCGCATCCGCTAAATTAACTGTCCAGTCTAATCCGAGCGCATCACAGCCTGTATTCGCCATGGCTTCTAACCATAAACCGCCGCCTTTGGTAAATAAAGTCACCGGCACTTTACGACCATCATGTTCACGGATTAAACCATCAACGATTTTGTGCATATATTGCAGAGAGAAGTCTAAATATTCACGATGACCTAACACACCGCCCCAAGTATCAAATACCATGACCGCTTGTGCGCCAGCTTTGATTTGTGCGTTTAAGTATAAAATCACGGAATCCGCCACTTTATCTAATAAAAGATGCAAAGTTTGCGGTTCGGCATACATCATTTTTTTGATTTTATTGAAGGTTTTGCTGCTGCCACCTTCAACCATATAAGTCGCTAGAGTCCACGGGCTACCAGAGAAACCAATCAATGGCACTTCGCCTTTTAGTTCACGACGAATTGTGCGCACAGCATTCATCACATATTGAAGTTCACCTTCAGGGTCAGGAATGGGTAAATTTTCGACCGCACTTTTGTTTTCAATTGGACGGGCAAATTTCGGGCCTTCACCTGCACCAAAACTTAAGCCTAAGCCCATCGCATCAGGAATAGTCAGAATATCTGAAAATAAAATAGCTGCATCTAAAGCATAGCGACGAAGTGGCTGTAAGGTAACTTCACAAGCTAAATCCGCATTGCGGCAAAGAGACATAAAATCGCCTGCTTCTGCACGTGTTGCTTTATATTCAGGCAAATAGCGTCCCGCTTGGCGCATCATCCATACGGGGGTCATATCCACTGGTTCACGTAATAAGGCTTTTAAATAACGATCATTTTTTAATTCAGACATGGACTTTCCTTTATTTATTTTGTTCCGCTTTGCAAAGCTCAAGCGTAGCATTAATTAATTTGAGTGCGATAGTACCTGTTGGCGGTAATTCTGGCAAGGGGGCAGCGCTAGAAAACCATTGTGCATCATGCAGTTCTGTTTCTTGCAGTTGAATTTCTCCGCTGTCGTAATCAGCTAAAAAGCCCACCATTTGTGAATTAGGGAATGCCCAAGGTTGGCTCCCGAAATAGCGAATATTCTTCACGCGAATACCCGTTTCTTCAAAGACTTCGCGACGAACCGCATTTTCGAAGGTTTCACCCACTTCTACAAAACCGGCTAGCGTGGTGTAAATACCTGCTTTGCCTGGCGTGTAATGGCGTTTATGGTTGGCTAATAAAATCTCTGTGCCACGGCGAACGGCGACAATAATCGAAGGGCAAATAACTGGGTAAGTACGATAGCCACAACTTGTGCATTGAACCGCTAGCTCATCGTGAGTTTGTTCCGCTTTTTGACCGCACTTTCCGCAGAATTGGTGGGTTTTCAAAAAATGATTGATTTCCACGCCTCGGCTTAATAAATGAAAATCTTCAGTCGGTAATGACAACAAACTCCGTAAGGAAAGGTATTCTCGTTCATCTTGATCATTTTCTGCCACAAGCCATAAAGGTTGTGATTTCCATTTCCCGAGCAACATTGCTTTTTGTGTTGTGAGGCCGAGTTCCTTTGCTGTTCCAAAAAGGCAGATCATTTTTCCTGCCAATAAAGCATCGATCCTTTGGTGAATAGCCAATATCCCTGATCTTCGGGCTGAATTGCTTTCATATTTTTTTCTCTTTTTTTGTTTCAAAAGTGCGGTCATTATAAAAGGGATTTTTTTCGGAAAAAAACGAATTTAATTTCTGTGACAAAAAAATAGCTAGTCAGTTTTTCGTTGTGCTACAGTAGTAACCTGTTTTTTTCTCTTTAAAATTAGGAATGACAAATGACTTTTTTTCTCTTTTTGCTTTTTTTAGAAAATGCGATGTCTTTTTGAAGGTTATTTTTAAATATATCGCCATTTTTTTGTCTCGTTAGGTGCATTGCTTGTGGTGACAAGCTTATATTTACGTCATCGGTTACAAAACCAAATATCGCGATCTCAGTATTATCTTTCTTTTATTAATTATTTTCTTGCTCGGTGTGCAATATAAGCAATATGAGCGAAATGAAGTCTATGCAGCTGATATCTCTAGCGTGGTGACATTTAAATTCGGTGAAAGATAGTCAAAATTTACAGAAAGAAGATATTCGTACCAATAGCCGTACATTAACGAACGGCATGATTTTAAATATTCGGGATCAGTATTTCGAAGTCCATTTTAATAATGATTTTTCAGCGTATACGTTATCCCCAATTAACTTAGTAAACCCTAATGTTACTGTGATTGATAAGGAGAATAAATAATGGATGGCTACACATTATTAGGCTTAAAATTGGCCATAGGTATTGTTGGACTCGTACTCCAAATTAACTTAATGGGAAAAGGTAACCTTGCACCGACTTCCGCGATGGATCAGGTACAAAACTATGTGCTAGGTGGCATTATTGGTGGTGTGATTTATAGCGATAGTATTGGGGTATTCCAGTTCTCTCTCGTGCTCGTGCTTTGGACATTATTGGTTTTTACCCTCCGTTTTATCAAAAATCATAACAAATTAGTTAAATCGTTGATTGATGGTAAACCTGTTTGGGTGATTTCAAACGGCAAGGTAAAAACTGCTGAATGTATGAAAAACAGTATTACTGCTAATGACCTCATGTTTAAGTTACGTGCTGCCGGTATTTATGAAATCAAAACGGTTAAACGTGCGGTATTTGAACAAAATGGACAACTTTCGATTATTCGATACGGTGATGATGATTTACGTTATCCATTAATTATTGATGGACAATTAGATGATGATGTTTTAGAAATTATTGATCGTGATGAAGAATGGGTTAAAGCTGAGTTAGAAAAACAGAACATGACGATTGAGCAAGTGTATATTGGCGAATACTTGAATGGTCAGTTAGTGGCACATGTATATGAAAACAAATAAAAGAGACCGCACCTTAAAAGTGCGGTCTTTTTTTCGCTCATTTTAACCGACAACAAAAGGTAAATAACCTGCTCGGATAGCAAAAGGAATCGAAGTAATAATTACACCGAGTACCAATACAAGTACTAGCAATGCTTTACCGCCCCATACTCTGTATGGCAAGTTAGGATGAATTGAGCGTGCTTTCCAAACTAATGCTACCGGTAAAACCACTGCGTAGAACGCGAACATTTGACCAGCATAACCCAGAGCGAGAATAAAACCTTCCGGATAGAAAAGGGAGAAAAGCACTGGGGGAATAAAGGTCATTAAACCTAATGAAATACGCCCTGCATGAATATCAAAAGATTGTTTGAGTAAGTCTTCGATACATTCTAATAAACCTAATGCCACCCCTAAGAATGAAGTGACCAATGCTAAAGTGGAGAAGATTTTTACCGCATTCGCAATAATTGGGCTTTGGGTGATTTCTAAGGTTGCTTTCACCAAGCCATTTAACGTGGCGTCTTCACGTAAAATTTGTAAAAACTCATTTTGGCTGAGTAAGCCGTGCGTAGAAAGCTGCCATAAAAAGTAAGCAAATAACGTGATGCCAGAACCCACTAAAATCGCAATGCGTAAGGATTTCACATTACCGTCTAAGTATTTATTTAAACTTGGAATGGAACCATGGAAACCAAATGCCGTGAAAAAAATACAGGGCTTGCAGAAATAATTAAAGCGTTATCAATTGGCATCGCCATTAAGTTATCAAATTTGATGTTCGGTAGCATTAATGCGAGCACTAAGATAAAAGCAGCAATCATCACAAAGAATAACACGCGATTGATTTTATCCACGCTGTGGGTGCCGATGACAATAAAACTACCGAAGAAAATGGTGAATACAAGCACCGCGATTTGTTCATGGTGTCTTTATCGCCCATGGCTGGGAGTAAATCCATTAATAAGGAACCACCACCACTTACGTAAGCGGCAATTAAGGCATATAAGAAGACAATTAAAACCGCGGTGGAAATAATTCGCCCTGCTTGACCAAAATATTGTGCAGCAAGAGTGCCGATCCCTGCATCGCTGTCAGCGGTTTGATACAGTTCAACGAATAAAAGTGCGGTGAAAGTAAGCACTGCCCACAAGCCAATTAATAAGAAAACAGTTGCAGTTAAGCCAATTCCTGCAGAGGTCAGTGGCATTGCCAACATCCCCGCCCCAATCATGGTTCCTGCAACAAGTAAGGTACTTCCCACGGTCTTGTTCATTTTATCTTCCTTAGGTTGTAATAATAAATTTACGATGATTGTATTTTAATCTTTACAGTGTGTAAAGTAGGAGAAACAAAATTCTTCTACAAAATGTACGGTAGAAATGACCGCACTTTCCCGATAAAATAGCCGGCAAATCAATTAAGACAAGAGACAATAGTAGGAGAGCGCTTATGATTTATAGTATGACAGCCTTTGCACGCCTTGAAATCAAGAAAGATTGGGGCGATGCAGTTTGGGAAATTCGTTCGGTTAACCAACGTTATTTGGAAAACTTTTTCCGCTTGCCAGAGCAATTCCGTGGCTTGGAAAATGCTTTGCGTGAGAAACTTCGTCAAAATCTCACTCGCGGTAAAATTGAATGTTCATTGCGTATTGATAGCAAAAAACAAGCGGCGGCTGAGCTCAATTTAAATAAAGAATTAGCGAATCAAGTTATCCAATCTTTACAATGGATTAAGTCGCAAGCTGGCGAGGGCGAAGTCAATTTAACGGATGTATTGCGTTATCCCGGTGTGGTGGAAGCGGCTGAGCAAGATTTAGATGCTATCAGTCAAGATTTGTTGACAGCTTTTGATGAGTTGTTGGTGGAATTTATTGCAATGCGTGGACGTGAAGGCGAAAAATTGCAAGCCATTATTCAACAACGTCTTGATGGTATTACGGTAGAAGCTGAAAAAGTGCGGTCACAAATGCCGGCTGTTTTACAATGGCAGCGTGAACGTCTATTGCAACGTTTTGAAGAAGCGAAGATTCAACTGATCCACAACGAGTCGAACAAGAAATGATTTTTACTGGCGCAACGTGTGGATGTGGCGGAAGAATTAGATCGTCTGCAAATGCACGTGAAAGAAACCAATAATATCTTGAAAAAAGGCGGGGCAGTGGGCCGTAAACTGGACTTTATGATGCAAGAGCTGAATCGTGAATCTAACACTTTAGCATCAAAGTCTATTAATGCCGATATCACCGCTTCTGCTGTGGAGTTGAAAGTATTAATCGAACAAATGCGTGAGCAAATTCAAAACCTTGAATAGGAAAAATCATGGCAATATTTATTTCATTAAACCACTATGATTTGGTGGAAGTGGCGGGCGTGGATGCGGAGAAATATCTGCAAGGCCAATTAACTTGTGATGTGGTGCATTTAGCAGCAGGCGCTTCAACGCTTACAGCGCATTGCGATCCTAAAGGCAAAATGAATTCCTTATTCCGCTTAATTAAGCTTTCAGCAGAGCAGTTTTTGATTTTAATGCCGAAAGCTTTATTGGCTCCACTCGATCATTTAAAAAAATACGCGGTGTTTTCAAAAGTCACTTTCCAAGTATTGGATTGGCAAATTGTCGGCTTGATTGGTGAAAAGTGCGGTCGAATTCACGCGCAGATTGAATTAGATATTGATGAAAACCGTGCAATTTTGATCAATCCTACACCGTTAGATGTCACTTTTAATGGTGATGAAAAACAATGGCTTTGTGCGGATATTCAAGCAGGGCTTACCAAGCTTGAGCGCGGAAACACAAAATGAATTTATCCCGCAGGCATTAAATCTACAAGCGATTGAACAAGCGATTTCTTTTACTAAAGGCTGTTATATCGGGCAAGAAACTGTTGCGCGAGCCAAATATCGTGGCGCCAATAAACGAGCGATGTATGTGCTTTCAGGGGAAACCACGGTTACACCGAAAATCGGTAGCGAAATAGAAATGCAGTTAGAAACAGCTTGGCGTAAAACCGGTACGATCGTAAGTGCGGTCAATTTTGACGGCGTTTTATGGTTACACGTGGTGATGAATAACGATTTAGAAGAAGGGACGCATTTCCGTTTACCTGAAGATGGAACTGTTCTGAAAATTGAACCATTACCTTATTCCATCAATAGCTAAAAAACGATTTAGTCATTGATGACTTATAAGCATCATTATGATGAGAAGAGAGAACCGCAATGTTCTCTTTTTTTATTTTTTTAAAATCCGCTATAATTCTGAAAAAAACTCACGAATTGAACACTATGACTTATTATCTTGGCATTATGTCGGGCACCAGTCTTGACGGGGTGGATATTGCCCTTACTGACATCCAATCGAATCAAACCAAATTAATTGCAGCAAATTTTACGCCGATGCCGGCAAATTTACGCGAAAAAGTGACCGCACTTATTCAATCGGGCGAAACGTCGTTACAAGCACTGGGTGAACTCGATCATCAATTTGGCTTGCTTTATGCCGATTGCGTAAATGATTTTTTTACGTAAACACCAGTTAAAAGCCAGAACAGATCGAAGCCATTGGCTGCCATGGGCAAACAGTGTGGCATTCTCCGAAAAGGTCAATTTCCGTTTACCATGCAAATCGGTGATATGAATTTATTAGCCGCTAAAACAGGCATTACAGTTGTGGGTGATTTGCGCCGTAAAGATATGGCGTTTGGTGGACAAGGGGCGCCTTTAGTACCCGCTTTTCATCAAGCGGTCTTTTTTGATCCTCACTGGGCAACGGTGGTGCTGAATATTGGCGGTATTAGTAATGTATCGTTATTGATACCCGAACAGCCTATCATTGGCTTTTGATACGGGAACGGGTAATACTTTGCTCGATCAATGGATCGAAAAAGCATCAAGGCAAAAGCTTACGACAAAAAAATGGTGAATGGGCGGTTTCAGGTCAAGTGAATTCAGATTTGTTAGCGGCATTATTAGATGAAGATTTCTTTCAACTGCCACCACCGAAAAAGCACAGGGGCGTGAATTATTTAATCTAACTTGGTTAGAGAATAAAATTCAAAAAAATAGCAGAAAAAAAACGACCGCACTTTTTACCACAAGATGTGCAAGCCACTTTGGCAGAATTTACCGTGCAAAGTATTGTTTTTAGCCCTTCATAATATTCAGACGACATTACCATGCAGATTGCTTGTTTGTGGCGGAGGTGCTAAAAATCAGGCGGTCATGAATGGTTTAAAACAGGCGTTGCCAACTTGGCGTATTCAACTGACGACTGAATTAAAACTTGATATCGATTATGTGGAAGCTGCGGCTTTTGCTTGGTTGGCTTATCGTCGTATGCATAATTTACCCGCGAATTTGCCGAGTGTGACGGGCGCCACAAGTGCGGTCAGTTTAGGGGCGATTTTTTTCCAAAGGAATAAACCATGGCAGAGAATTTATTACAAACCCTTTCAACTTTAATTACTGAACAACGGAATCCCAATTCCATGCATGTGGATAGCTTGTCTGCATTGGAAATTGTGCAGTTAATGAATCAGGAAGATAAACAAGTACCTTTGGCAATTGAAAAATGTTTACCTCAAATTGCCCAAGCAGTCGAACGTATCGTTGCTGCATTTCAACAAGGCGGTCGATTAGTCTATATTGGCGCTGGAACCAGTGGTCGATTAGGCGTACTCGATGCTTCTGAATGCCCGCCAACATTTGGTGTATCACCTGAAATGGTGAAAGGTATTATTGCAGGCGGTGAGCGCGCATTGCGTCATCCAATTGAAGGGGCGGAAGACAGTAAATCGCAAGCCGTGGTTGACTTACAAACAATTCACTTTTCCTCAAAAGATGTATTGGTTGGCATTGCCGCAAGTGGACGAACACCTTATGTGATTGGTGCATTGGAATATGCGAAAACGTTTAGGTTCAGCGACGGTTTCGATTGCAAGTAATCCGAATTCAGCGATGGCGAATATTGTGGATATTGCCATTGATACGGTAGTGGGGCCAGAAGTACTGACTGGTTCGAGCCGTTTAAAATCAGGTACGGCACAAAAAAATTAGTACTGAATATGCTGACGACAGCTTCCATGATCTTAATGGGTAAATGCTATCAAAACTTAATGGTGGATGTTCAGGCAAGCAATGAAAAGCTTAAAGCTCGTGCCATTCGTATCGTCATGCAAGCCACGGATTGTGATAAAGCACTCGCAGAAGAGACATTAAAGCAGGCTGATCAAAATGCGAAATTAGCGATTATGATGATTCTGAGTGGATTAGATCGTGCTCAAGCAGAGACTTTATTGGAAAAAAACATCAGGGCAAGTTACAACTTGCATTGAAATAAGCAAAAATAAAACGCTAGGCATCAAACCTAGCGTTTTTTATTATTTAATAGTTTGCTCAATTAGCAATCTTGTTTGCCGTAAGCATCTTGACGAAGGATTTGACGAACGCCTTCATCAAATTGTGCTAAAACTTGATCCGCGTCTTTTGGATCTTTACCGCGAGCATCAAGATAGAACTTGATTTTCGGTTCAGTACCAGATGGACGAACGATTAAGCGGCTACCGTTTTCTAATACGAATACAAGGATGTCGCTTTGACGATCAGTTTTAGTGTGGTCGATGAATTGTGCCACTTTAACACCACCTACTTCAGCTGGCGGTGTGTTACGAAGTGCGGCCATTAATTTACCAATTTCAGATAAATCGCTTACACGGATAGAAATTTGACCACTTACATAAGCACCGAATTCTTGCGTGAAGTCATTTGCATAATCTGCTAAGGTTTTGCCTTGTGCTTTTAAGTGACGCACTAAATCTAAGAATACGATCGCCGCAGAAATACCATCTTTATCGCGTACTTTATCTGGGTCAACTAAGTAACCAAGCGCTTCTTCGAAACCGAATAATAAGCCTTGAACTTTACCGATGTATTTGAAACCGGTTAAGGTTTCTTCTGATTGGAAGCCGTATTTTTTCGCAATTTCAGCAAGCGCTGGAGAGGACACTAAAGAACACGCTAATACGCCTTTCTCACCTTTTGCATGGTATTGTTTTGCTAAATACCAACCTAAGAAACACCCTACTACGTTGCCGTGTAAAGGCTTCCAGTTACCTTGTGCATCTGGAACAGCCACTGCCAAGCGGTCTGCATCTGGGTCATTGGCAATAATGAATTCTGCATTGTGTTTCTTTTTGCTACTTTAATCGCTAAATCTAATGCACCTTTTTCTTCCGGGTTAGGGAAGTTTACCGTTGGGAATGTGCCATCTGGCCATACTTGTTCTGCCACAATGTGAGGTTGTGGAAGACCTGCTTTGGTTAAGGTTTTGCTTAATACTTCATAGCCTACACCGTGCATTGCGGTATAAACGTAGTTAATGTCTGCTTGAGGTTCTTTAGCAAGAGAAGCAGTTTTTTCGATATAAGCGTTAACCACTTCATCATCTAACACCACATAATCTTGGCTACGTGGTAAATCTTTTACATTGCCTGCTGCTACTTTATCGATTAATGCGGCGATATCTTTGTCAGCAGGAGAAACGATTTGGCCACCGCCGTTCGCTTTACCTAAATAAACTTTATAACCGTTATCTTCCGGTGGGTTGTGACTTGCAGTCACCATGACACCCGCAGTGGTATCAAAATATTGGATTGCGTAAGCTAATACTGGAGTGGGTAATTTACGTGGAAGTAAATAAGCTTTCACGCCTGCACCCGCCATGATTTCAGCGGTATCACGTGCGAAAACATCAGAGTTTTTACGACCATCGTAACCAATCACGATAGAAGGCTGTTTGTCGTAATCTTTTAAATAATCCGCTAAACCACCTGCTGCTTGCGCCACTAAAACACGGTTCATACCCCATAGAACCTGCTTGTAAAGGTCCGCGAAGCCCAGCAGTACCAAATTGTAAAGCGGTCACTAAAGCGAGCTTGTAATTCAGCATTGTGCTTTTTTTCATCACCATTTTTTTCGCCGCCGTTAAAAAGTGCGGTTAATTCTGCATGAGTTTCAGCATCAGGATCTTGGTTTAACCAGTTTTGTGCGATATCAAAAAAAGCGTTGTCATGATGTTTTCTCCTTGTAAAAAAATAATTTTTCAGTTAGACTAGCTGAAAATGACTTTAATTTAAATGGCTATTTTGCTTTTTTTACTTAAAAATCTAAGCTTTTTTTGATCGTAATCGTTTTCGCTTGATATAAAAAAACGGCGTAAAAAAATATTTACGCCGTGAGTGATATATTTATAGAAAATAATGAAAAAAATTAGAGAAGAAGAGCTGAACCCCATTTGATAATATCAAAGAAGAATTTGTTTCTGATTGGTGGCAATACCATCACCCGTTTTTCTTCAATGTGCCATCGTCATTTCTTTCGTTTCATCCACCATACCATTTACATATTGACCTTTCACGACATCCAAATCTTCTTTTTGCCTGAGTACGTAAAGATTTGGCACGCTTTTTGGGTTCTAATGCATCAACATCACCACTTTCTGTACGGAACTTTCTTAAATTGATAGGTCGCGTAATTCATCGATTTTTTTCATCTTTTTGAATCATTTTTTTACATAGTCTTCACCGATGATTTTTTTCTAACGGATAGAAAAAAAGACATATTGAGAATGAATATAGCTATCTTCTTTGGCAAAATGTTGTTGCTGAATACGGGTTAAATTCGGGTAGATACATTGTTCGGCTTGTTTGCTTGTGATTGCCCATTTTTTCGCATTGACATCAGAAAGCTGATAATCTGCCTGTGCGAATTCTGCTGGGATTGATGATTGTGATGTACCCGAATAAACTACAAGCATTTAATAACATGATGCTGCTTAAAAAAATAATTTTTTTCACTTAAATTTCCTTACTAAAGTTGGAATGGCGGAATTTTTAACAACAACGACATAATTGTAAAGTATTCAATAATTGATTTTCTTTCCCGAACTAAAAAACTTCCGCTATAATGACCGCACTTTTTACACTTATAAAGGAAAGAACAATGCAAAATCCAAAAGATGATGTTTTATATGCACCAGTTGAGTGGGTTGATCATAGCGAAGGTTATACTGATATTCGTTTCCACAAATCGACTGACGGTATTGCAAAAATCACCATTAATCGTCCAGAAGTGCGCAATGCATTTCGTCCGCAAACAGTTAAAGAAATGATCCATGCATTTTCTAACGCTCGTTTCGATGAAAAAATTGGCGTGATTGTGTTAACCGGTGAAGGCGAAAAAGCATTCTGTTCTGGTGGTGACCAAAAAATTCGTGGTGACTACGGCGGTTACAAAGATGAAAGCGGTGTACATCACTTAAATGTATTGGATTTCCAACGTGATATTCGTACTTGTCCAAAGCCAGTGGTAGCAATGGTGGCTGGATATGCAATTGGTGGTGGCCACGTACTTCATATGCTATGTGATTTAACCATTGCAGCAGAGAATGCGATTTTTGGTCAAACGGGTCCTAAAGTAGGTTCATTTGACGGTGGTTGGGGTGCAAGCTATATGGCGCGTTTAGTTGGTCAGAAAAAAGCACGCGAAATTTGGTTCTTATGCCGTCAATATAATGCGCAAGAAGCATTAGATATGGGCTTAGTGAACACTGTCGTGCCTTATGCTGATTTAGAAAAAGAAACTGTGCGTTGGTGTCGTGAAATGTTACGTAACAGCCCAATTGCATTACGTTGCTTGAAAGCCGCATTAAATGCAGACTGTGATGGTCAATCAGGTTTACAAGAACTCGCGGGTAATGCAACCATGTTGTTCTATATGACTGAAGAAGGGCAAGAAGGTCGTAACGCGTTCAACGAAAAACGCGCACCAGACTTCAGCAAATTCAGACGCAATCCTTAATTTTAATCATAAGAAGTGCGGTTAGAAATCAGTGTGTTTTTAACCGCCTTGTCATGATATATCTCGATCCTTATTCATATTTTAGAATTATTTTATGTCCTGTGTGAAACAACATAATTATGTGATTAGCTTAACCAGAGAAACAAAACGTCGCAAACATATTGAACAAGAATTTGGTCGGCAAAATATCCTTTTTTCATTTTTTGATGCAGTGACACCAGATCGTATTGAGGATGTTGCAAAGAAATTTAATATTATTTTAGATCGCTCTTCAGAAGCTAAATTATGGGATGGGGAAATCGGTTGTGCGTTAAGTCATATCTCACTATGGAATTTAGCAGTAGAAAAGAACTTGGATTATATCAATATTTTTGAAGATGATATTTACTTAGGCGAGAATGCAAAAGAGCTGTTAGAAGTCGATTATTTGCCTGATGATATTGATGTATTGAAGCTTGAAGCTAATGGAAGAATGGTATTTCGCGCGCCTAGACCTGCAAAGTATAATAGAAAAATTTATCCCATAACATTTAAGCAATCAGGAACGGCGGGTTATACCGTGACAGCGAAAGGCGCTAAATATCTTCTCGAACAGGTAAAAAATAAACCCCTTGAGGTGGCCATTGATTCTCTTATCTTTGAGCATTTTTTGAATTTAAAGGATTACAAAGTGGTTCAGCTTTCACCAGGGATTTGTGTGCAAGATTTTTGTTGTGAATCCGGATAAGCCTTTTGAAAGTAGTTTGCAAAAAGGTAGAGAGTCGGTTTGTGAAAATCAAACGAAATTTTCAGTCTTTGAAAGAATCATAAACGAATTTATGAGAGTAAAACGTAAATTATTTATGAAACAAGTGCCTTTTAAATAGAATGCGTGCGGTTAAAATCTGTGTATTTTTAACCGCACTTTTGTCATCAAGGAGAATAAGATGGAAACCAAATCATTTAATCTTTATCGTTATTCTATTCCCGTCGATAGTCAGTTAATTTTACGTGGACGTTTTTTAAAACGTCGTGAAGGCTTGATTGTGCGTGTAGCTTGCAGCCGTGATGGCTGGGGGGAAATTGCACCTTTACCTGAGTTTAGTGAAGAAACCATCGAACAAGCGCAAGAGCAAGCCATTGAATGGCTGACGAATTGGTGTCATGCAAGCTGCGAAGCACCAAGAGTTCCACTTGACGGCTGTTATCCTTCTGTTGCCTTCGGTATTAGCACGGCGATGGATGAGATGAAACGTTATTTAAATGAGGAAGGTAACTATCATACCGCGCCTTTGTGCTATGGTGATCCTGATGAGTTATATGCAGAACTTAATCAAATGCCAGGTGACAAAGTCGCTAAAATCAAAGTCGGTATGTATGAAGCGAATCGTGATGGCTTGATTACGGATATGTTTCTTGAAGCCATTCCTGATTTACAATTACGTCTAGATGCGAATCGCCAATGGACGTTGGAAAAGGCGTTAAAATTTGCGGAGAAAGTAAAACCACAACATCGTTCACGTATTCAGTTTTTGGAAGAACCTTGTAAAACCCGTGAAGAAAGCCGCCAGTTTGCAGCTCAAACAGGCATTAATATTGCTTGGGATGAAAGTGTACGTGAGCCAGATTTTCTTTTAGAAAAAGAACCGCACTTAAGTGCCATTGTAATTAAACCAACATTGGTTGGTTCGCTACAAGATTGTCAAAAGCTGATTGCGCAAGCACATAGTTTAGGCATAAAAGCAGTGATTAGCTCGAGTATTGAAAGTAGCTTAGGATTGACTCAACTTGCTCGTATTGCGGCACAATATACACCCAATGTAACACCAGGATTAGATACGTTAAATTTGATGCAACATCAGGTATTACGTGCGTGGCCAGGCTCAGATTTACCGCTAATTGATTTAAATTCAGAATTTATTACCAAAATCGTCTAGAGATAAGACCACCATTACACAAAAAATCGCTATAATTCGCACAAGTTAAAGGATGTGAAAATGTCAAAAAAATTCAATATTTTGCTGTTAAATGGCCCGAACTTAAATATGTTGGGCGCAAGAGAGCCGAAACATTATGGTTCGCTTTCGTTGTCTGCCATTGAAGAAAATGTGGCAAAACTTGCGGCGCAGCATGATGTGAATTTGGAGTGCTTTCAAGCAAATAGCGAAGAAAAAGTTAATCGATAAGATTCATCAAAGTTTTCAGAAAGTGGATTTTATTTTAATTAACCCAGCAGCTTATACGCATACCAGTGTTGCATTGCGTGATGCGTTGCTTGCTGTGTCAATTCCTTTTGTTGAAATCCATTTGTCTAATGTACATAAGCGCGAGCCATTCCGTCACCATTCTTACTTTAGTGATGTGGCTGAAGGGGTGATTTGTGGCTTAGGTGCGAAAGGCTATGAGTTTGCTCTCCAATTTCGCGTTAGATTTTTTAAATAAAAAAGCATAAAATTTCACAAAATTTGCAGTTTTTCGCAGAAATTTATCGCAAAGTGCGTGATTTTGCGGTAATCTTGCCGACACAAAAAAAACAGGTTTCAAAATGACCGCACTTTGGAGTGAATTTTGAAAGTGCGGTTGAAAATTCATTAATATTTTTAGGAAGAGCGTATGGACATTCGTAAAATCAAAAAACTGATTGAATTAGTAGAAGAATCGGGTATCACTGAATTAGAAGTGCAAGAAGAAGAAGGTACAGTACGTATTAGTCGTGCAGCACCAGCAGTTGCACCAGCTGCGATTCAATATGCAGCGGCGCCTGTAGCACCCGTTGCGGCTCCTGCGGCTGCTCCTGTGGCAGCGGCGCCTGCTGAAGCGCCAGCGGCTGAAATTTCTGGCCACCAAGTGCGTTCACCAATGGTAGGGACATTCTACCGTAGCCCAAGCCCAGAAGCGAAAGCTTTCGTAGAAGTGGGACAAACAGTCAAAGTAGGCGATGCACTTTGTATCGTTGAAGCAATGAAAATGATGAACCGTATCGAAGCAGACAAAGCTGGTGTGGTAAAAGCAATCTTAGTAAATGATGGCGAAGCGGTTGAATTTGATCAACCATTGATCGTTATCGAATAATCCCTATCAATCTGAAATGGCGAGCTTTCTCGCCATTTTTTCACACAAGTGGAAATTGTTATGTTAGAAAAAGTTGTGATTGCTAACCGTGGTGAAATTGCACTGCGTATTTTACGTGCCTGTAAAGAATTAGGCATTAAAACTGTGGCGGTTCACTCTACCGCTGATCGTGATTTAAAACACGTATTACTTGCGGATGAAACGATTTGTATCGGGCCAGCACCATCTGTAAAAAGTTATTTGAATATTCCTGCTATTATTGCAGCGGCAGAAGTAACAGGTGCAGATGCTATCCACCCAGGTTATGGCTTCCTTTCTGAAAACGCGGATTTTGCAGAGCAAGTAGAGCGTTCTGGTTTTATCTTTATCGGTCCAACAGCAGATGTCATTCGTTTAATGGGTGATAAAGTTTCTGCGATTAAAGCAATGAAAAAAGCGGGCGTGCCTTGTGTACCAGGTTCTGATGGTCCTGTAGGTAGCGATATCGCGAAAAATAAAGAAATTGCAAAACGTATTGGTTATCCAATTATTATCAAAGCATCTGGCGGCGGCGGTGGTCGTGGTATGCGTGTTGTTCGTAGCGAAGATGCACTTGAAGAATCAATTGCGATGACAAAAGCTGAAGCAAAAAGCAGCATTTAATAATGACATGGTTTATATGGAAAAAAATATTTAGAAAATCCACGCCATGTTGAAATTCAAGTTTTAGCGGATACACACGGTAATGCAATTTATCTTGCAGAGCGCGATTGTTCTATGCAACGTCGCCATCAAAAAGTCGTGGAAGAGGCTCCAGCACCAGGTATTACAGAAGAAGTTCGTCGTGACATCGGCACTCGCTGTGCGAATGCTTGTATCGAAATTGGTTATCGCGGTGCAGGTACATTTGAATTCTTGTATGAAAATGGTGAGTTCTATTTCATCGAAATGAATACTCGTATTCAAGTAGAACATCCAGTAACAGAAATGATTACCGGTGTAGATTTGGTGAAAGAACAATTGCGTATTGCGGCTGGCTTACCACTTTCTTACAAACAAGAAGATATTAAAGTGAAAGGTCATGCGATTGAATGTCGTATCAATGCAGAAGATCCAAAAACATTCTTACCATCTCCAGGTAAAGTGGCACACTTACACTCACCAGGTGGTTTAGGTGTTCGTTGGGATTCTCATGTATATGCTGGTTATACCGTTCCACCACACTACGATTCTATGATCGCAAAATTAATCACATACGGTGATACGCGTGATGTCGCAATCCGTCGTATGCAAAATGCATTATCAGAGACGATCATTGACGGTATCAAAACAAATATCCCACTTCATGAACTCATTCTTGAAGATGAAAACTTCCAAAAAGGTGGTGCGAATATCCACTATTTAGAGAAGAAATTAGGGATGTATGATTAATTCATAATTTTAAGGTAAAGGCAGAGTATTTCTGCCTTTTTGTTTATCGTTGAATAATTATCTGACGGTAAAATTTTTTAATAGGAACTCAAAATGGAACTTTCACAACGGTATAAGCAAGCGGCTAAGGAAGCTCGCTGGGCATTAGGTTTAGCTATTTTTTATGTGATTGGGTGGTGTGTGTGCGCTTATCTCCCGAAAGATTCACCCGGGCCGATAGGTTTTCCGTTATGGTTTGAATTATCCTGTATTTATTTACCCATTTTGTTTGTGGTCATTGGGTATTGGATTGTCAAAATTGTCTTTTTAGATATCCCGCTAGATGTTGAGTCAAAGGAGAATAAATAATGAATTTAGGTATTATTCTCCCATTAGCTATCTATTTAGTCTTCATCTTTGGCGCGGCATTATTTGCTTATGTAAAACGCAGTAAAGGTGATTTCCTTACGGAATATTATGTAGGAAATCGCTCCATGACGGGCTTTGTCCTTGCGATGACAACGGCTTCCACTTATGCCAGTGCCAGTTCTTTTGTTGGTGGACCAGGGGCAGCTTATAAATATGGGCTAGGTTGGGTATTACTCGCCATGATCCAAGTGCCGGCTGTGTGGTTAGCCTTAGGTGCATTGGGCAAAAAGTTTGCATTACTTTCTCGCGAAACCAATGCGCTTACTATCAATGATTTATTTCTCTATCGTTATAAAAATAAATATCTCGTTTGGATTTCCAGTCTAGCATTGTTGCTTGCCTTCTTTGCCGCTATGGTTGTGCAATTTATTGGTGGCGCAAGATTGCTCGAAACCACGATAGGGATTCCTTATACTCACGCCTTACTTATTTTTGCCTTAACGGTTGGCATTTATACGTTTATTGGTGGTTTCCGAGCCGTCGTATTAACTGATACGATTCAAGGTACCGTAATGATTTTTGGCACAATCGTGCTATTAGTGGGCGTGATTTACCATCTCGGTGGCGTAGAAAGTGCGGTCAATAAATTAACTGAAATTGATCCGAGCTTAGTGAGCCCTTACGGCCCGAATGAGATGCTTGATTTTCAATTTATGGCATCATTTTTGGATCTTAGTCTGTTTCGGTGTGGTAGGTTTACCACATACAGCCGTGCGTTGCATGGCTTTCAAAGACAGTAAAGCCTTACATCGAGGCATGCTCATTGGTACGATTGTCCTTTCAGTCATTATGTTAGGGATGCATTTGGCGGGCGCTTTAGGACGTGCCGTTGTGCCAGATTTAACGGTGTCAGATAAAGTGATTCCAACCTTAATGTTGGAAGTGCTTCCTCCTATTGTTGCAGGGATTTTCTTAGCCGCACCGATGTCGGCGATTATGTCCACAGTTGATGCGCAACTCATTCAATCCTCCTCAATTTTTGTGAAAGACTTTATATCTTGCAAGCAAACCTGAAGCCGCGAAGAATGAAAAACGAATTAGCCGTATTTCATCAGTCATTACACTAATTTTATCGGCGTTGTTAATTCTTGCCGCACTGAATCCACCTGATATGATTATTTGGTTGAATCTATTTGCTTTCGGTGGATTAGAAGCAGCATTCCTTTGGGTGATTGTATTAGGCATTTATTGGGATAAAGCAAATGCAGCAGGTGCAATAAGCTCAATGGTGGTGGGATTAAGTAGTTATGTGCTACTGACTCAATTTGGTATCAAACTATTTGGTTTTAATGCGATTGTACCTGCACTTGTATTTGGCTTGATTGCTTTCATCTTGGGTAACCAATTCGGCGCAAAAAAACAGTAAAAATGGACCGCACTTTATGATTTACCAGATCCTAGCATTGTTTATTTGGAGTAGTTCCTTTGTTGCCGCTAAATACACCTTTACAATGATGGACACCATTTTGATGATCCAAGCCCGTTTATTAATGGCGGCGATTATTGTGATGCCACTCTTTTTTCGTCGTTGGAAAGGCGTGTCTAAACCGATGCGAAAACAGCTTTGGTGGCTAGGTTTTTTCAATTATACCGCGACCTTTTTGCTGGGATTCATTGGTTTAAAATATACAAGCGCGGCGAGTGCAACGACCATGATTGGATTAGAACCATTATGTGTGATTTTTATTGGGCATTTTTTCTTTCAAGATCGTGCGAAATGGTATCATTGGTTGTGTGGGGCTTTTGCCTTTTTAGGCGTAGCCATTTTAATTTTAGGTGGGCAAGGAAATGAAGGCTCAAGTGAAATTAGTTTATTGGGTTGCTCCTTAGTAGTGGCGGCAAGTATTGTGTTTGCTTGTTGTTTGCGTTGGACGAAAAAAGTGGTGGCAACGGTTTCAGCACAAGCCTATACATCCATTTCGATTGTGTTAGCAAGCATCACCATGCTGCCCATTTACTTTATTGCTGACGGAAAACTGGGATATCCATTTTAACTGGCTTGGTTTCTTCGGTTTGATTTATCTCGGTGTAGTATGTAGTTGGTTTGCCTTTTGGTTGTGGAATAAAGGCTTAAATTCGGTGGATGCAAAAATCTCGGGAATTTTGACCGCACTTGAGCCGATTTTTGGTGTCTTTTTGGCAGTATTATTACTCAACGAAGAGGTTTCACTTGTTTCAGCGCTTGGGATTATCATTATTGTGGTTTCAGCCCTAGGCGTAAGTTTATTACCCAGATGGTTACATAAAGAAATTAATTAAAAGGAAAAGAAGATGGCGTGGATTCAAATTCGCTTAAATAGTACAAATGAAAAAGCTGAGAAAATTAGCGATTTTTTAGAAGAAATCGGCTCAGTTTCGGTCACATTTATGGATAGCCAAGATACACCGATTTTTGAACCACTTCCAGGCGAAACACGTTTGTGGGGAAATACGGATGTGATTGCATTGTTTGATGCAGAAACCGATATGAATGAAATTGTGAGTTTGCTTAAACAAGCACATCATTTAGATGAAAACACCGCTTACAAAATTGAGCAAATCGAGGATAAAGATTGGGAACGTGAATGGATGGATAACTTCCACCCAATGCAATTTGGCAAACGTTTATGGATTTGCCCAAGCTGGCGTGAAGTGCCAGATCAAAATGCAGTTAATGTGATGCTTGATCCTGGTTTAGCTTTTGGGACAGGTACACACCCGACAACTGCACTTTGTTTAGAGTGGTTAGATGGTTTGGATTTAACAGGCAAAACCGTGATCGATTTTGGCTGTGGCTCCGGAATTCTTGCCATTGCTGCTCTTAAATTAGGGGCAAAAAATGCAATCGGTATTGATATCGATCCACAAGCAATTCTCGCCAGTCGAAATAATGCAAAACAAAATGGGGTGGCGGATCGTCTTCAACTTTTCTTATCCGATGATAAACCTGCAGATTTAAAAGCGGATGTCGTTGTGGCGAATATTCTTGCGGGACCATTAAAAGAACTTTACCCGATTATTTCTCAATTAGTGAAAGAGGGGGGCGATCTTGGATTATCGGGTATTTTAGAAACTCAAGCACAATCGGTATGCGATGCGTATGCGCAATCGTTTAATTTAGATCCCGTGGCGGTGAAAGAGGAATGGTGCCGTATTACAGGTAAATTAAAATCGGCTTAATTTCTTTTTGTCAATTAAAAAAAGTGCATTTTTTGAACAAATTTCCCTTTGCAAAAAAAACGAAAAATGCGTAATATAGCACCCCTTGTCGGTGACTGCTGTTGCCTGACTTGCTAGAGATTAGGACTTGTAATTGGGGATAACATAAAATGCGAATTGGTTCTTATGAATTAAAAAATCGTATTTTATTGGCGCCCATGGCAGGTATCACGGATCAACCTTTTCGACGTTTATGTGCCCATTATGGCGCGGGATTAACGTTTTCAGAGATGATGTCCACTAATCCACAAGTTTGGCATACAGAGAAATCGAAACTTCGTTTAGCACATAGTGAAGAGCTAGGATTAAATGCGGTGCAAATCGCAGGTTCTGATCCTTTAGAAATGGCCCAAGCTGCAGCAATTAATGTAGCCTATGGCGCTGAAATTATCGACATCAATATGGGCTGTCCCGCAAAGAAAGTGAATCGAAAGCTGGCGGGCTCTGCACTGCTTCAATTTCCCGATTTAGTGGAGAAAAATTTTTTAAAAGAAGTCGTGAATGCCGTTGATGTGCCTGTGACGTTAAAAATTCGCACAGGTTGGGATAAAGCAAATCGAAACTGTGTGCAAATCGGCAAAATTGCAGAACAATCTGGTATTCAGGCTTTAACCATTCACGGGCGGACGAAAGAATGCTTATTTGAAGGTGAAGCGGAATACGACAATATTCGAGCAGTGAAACAATCAATTTCAATTCCAGTCATTGCGAATGGTGATATTGATTCTGCCTCGAAAGCGAAAAAGGTACTTGAGTATACAGGTGCTGATGCAATAATGATCGGTCGTGCCGCACTAGGCAATCCATGGCTTTTTCAAGCCGTTGAGGCTTTAGTGGAACATGATTCGATAATTCAAACACCAAGTTTGCGTGAAAAGTGCGGTCATATTTTGCGTCATATTCAAGAACTCCATCAGTTCTATGGTGAGCAAAAAGGCTATCGAATAGCCCGTAAACACGTGGCTTGGTATTTACAGGGAATTCAACCCGATTCCGTTTTTAGACAGACTTTTAACGCAATTAATGAACCGAAAGAGCAGTTAATTGTGCTGGAAGATTTTTTAAATTCAATTTTGGATAAAGAAAAATGTTAGAACAACAACGTAGTCCGTCTGAAGCGTTAACCGTTTCAGTTTTAAACTCTCAATCACAAGTAACAAACAAACCATTACGTGATTCTGTAAAACAAGCTTTACGCAATTACTTATCACAATTAGATGGTCAAGATGTGAATGATCTTTACGAATTAGTATTAGCGGAAGTTGAACACCCGATGTTAGATATGATTATGCAATACACCCGCGGTAACCAAACCCGTGCAGCTAATATGCTCGGTATCAACCGTGGTACATTGCGTAAGAAATTGAAAAAATACGGTATGGGCTAATTAAAATTAGCAAAAAGAAAGGCGAACATGATGTTCGCCTTTTTATTTATTGAATGGTGAAACTAATTGGTACGCTTACTGAAGACGCAAATCCCGCAGGTTTTGGACCAACAGGTCTCGCACTTCTCACAGCTTCAAGTGCTGCATTATCTAAGCTTTCATCACCAGAAGATTTAGTAACACGCTCTCCAGACAGAGAACCATCTGCTCCAACACTAAAACTGACGTTAACAATACCTTGTTTACGCATCATTTTAGCACGTGCAGGATAGCGTTTATGCCGTTCAATTTCACGTCGAATAGCCGCACGATAGGCATTATGTTCATCTGTATTGGCACCAGAACCACCTTGAATACCATTTGTGCCAGGTTGACCCGTAGTTGTCGCTTTAGAATTTGCCGTAGCCGTTGAATTAATATTCTTATCGCCAATCGGTAAATTCTTCGGCATTTCTACCGCTTTCTCTGCTTTTACCTCATTTTTAGGTTTTTCTTTTGGCTTCTCTTTCGGTTTTGGTTTCGGTTTTTCTATTGGTTTTTCTGGCTTTTTCTCAGGTTCTTTTTTCTTCTCAGGCTCTGGTTTCTTCGTTGGATCCGCGACGACTTCCTGTTTTTCAGGTTCCGGTTCTGCCTGTTGAGGCTCGGGTTCCGGCTCAGGAGCGGGTTCTTCCACTCTCATCCCTTGAATCATTTCCATTGAAATCGTCGTGGATATTTCACCTGGAGCATTACTCGCCGCTTCATGTGGCGTATGCCAGTTCCAAAATAACGCTCCAAGGATGCTACCATGAACCAATAAAGAAATAAGCAAACCTAATAATGATCGTTTGGTTTGTTGGCTGTTCATTGACTACGTCCTACTCCAACGCCTCCGCTTGCAACTCCACCCTACTTCAGGCGTATTTTTTGATTCATTTCCTTGAGTCGTTTTGCTTGGGGCGCCTTTATCTTTCATGGAAACAATGGCGACATTTTTGATTTCATTTTTCGATAACATATCGGTAATGGTCACGAAAATCTTGGAAAGAGGCGTCAGCATCAATTTTTTTAACGTTACTTTTTGGTCTTTATTCCAACTCATAATTTCTTTTTCAAGCGCTTCTTGTGAAATGGGCTTATCGTTAAAATAAAGTTGTTTATCAGCCGTAACCGTTAATAATTTTGTTAATTCATCTGATTTGAATGCGACCGTAGAGCTGGCTTTTGGAACATTTACCTTAATTTTCCCTTGGGAAATAAAGGATGCGGTGACCAACACTATCGCTAATAACACCAACATAATGTCGATGAAAGGAATAATGTTGATTTCATCAAATTTTTTCACGATTATTCCTTATCTTTTTGAGCGTTTAATACTTTCCATTTCAAGCGATTTACTTCTACTTTACGACCTAAACCACTATAGAACATCATGGAAGGAATCGCGACTAAAATACCTATTGCAGTTGCTTTTAATGCAAGAGAGAGGTGCATCATAATGGCTCCTGCATCGACTTCGCCATCGCCATGACCAATTTGGTAGAAAGTTAATAAAATCCCAATTACTGTACCGAGTAAGCCAACATAAGGCGCATTGGCACCAACAGTGGAGATTACGGTCATATTACGATTTAAATCAATTTCAAGTGCGTGAATATTGGAATATTTCGCTACGTTCACACTCTTTAAAAAGAGAAAACGCTCAATTACGGCGGTGAGCATGATCACACTCATCAGAAGTAGAATTCCGATAATTACGTAATCGCTATATTGTTCTAAAAACTCAAAAAGTTGTAGCATTTGATAGTCCTTGTATGGGTAATAAAAAAACACAAATTGAATTGAGAATGAATTTCAATTAGATGTGGATTCTATCAAATGGAAAATTAAGCGTAAATATAAATTAAAAAAATGAGTATTTTTTACCGCACTTTGAGATAAATCAGAAAAGTGCGGTTGTTTTTGAGAGGTATTTTAAAGGGATTGTAGGTAATCTAAGACAACTTGATGATGTTCGCCCGTTTTGAATTTATCAAAAACGTGCTGAATTTTGCCTTGTTCATCAATGAGAAAGGTAATGCGATGAATACCATCATAAACACGGCCCATAAATTTCTTTTCGCCCCATACACCAAATTGCTCGGCAACCTGGTGATCTTCATCGGAAAGTAAGGTGAAATTGAGCGACTTTTTCTCAACAAATTGAGCCAATTTTTTTGGCGAATCTGTACTGATGCCTAAAATAACTACACCTAATTTTTCTAACTCACGTTTAGCATCACGCAAACCACAGGCTTGAGTTGTACAGCCTGGTGTTAAGGCTTTTGGATAAAAATACACGAGTACTTTTTTTACCTTTGAAAGTCACTAAGTGAAACCGGTTGATTGTCTTGATTTAAAAAGTGTGAATTGGGGGCTAAATCTCCCGCTTGTAATGTTTTTCATAAAAAAATCCTTAAAAAAATGTCAAAAATAATTTGTAAATTTGGGTTATTTTTAGCCATTATAACTAGGCATTTTCAAATGTTATGATTAAAAAGTAGAATAGATGTAAATGGAGTGCTTATGACTACGCAAAATCCTTTATTTTCGGGCAGTATCGTTGCCTTAGTGACACCAATGGATAATCATGGACACATCGATTTTGAAACGCTAGAAAAACTTGTTGAGTTTCATATCAATTCTGGCACCGATGCGATTGTTTCTGTGGGAACAACGGGTGAAGCAGCCACTTTAAGCATTGATGAAAATGTTCGAGTAATTGAGAAGACGGTTGAATTTGCAAAAGGGCGCATTCCAATTATTGCCGGCGCAGGTGCAAATGCAACCAGTGAAGCCATCGTCATGACAAAATTGCTACGAGATAGCGGAGTCGCGGGTTGCTTATCTGTTGTGCCTTACTACAATAAGCCAACTCAAGAAGGCATGTTCCAACATTTTAAAGCGATTGCAGAATGCACGGACCTACCACAACTTCTTTATAACGTACCGGGTCGTACTGGTAGTGATATGAAACCTGAAACCGTGGCGCGTTTGGCTCAAATTGATAACATTGTGGGCATTAAAGAAGCGACGGGTGATGTTTCACGTGTTACTGCTATTAAAGAATTAGCAGGTAAAGATTTCATCGTGTTAAGCGGTGATGATGCAACAGGTTTAGAAGCCATGAAATTAGGCGGTGAAGGTGTTATTTCTGTGACGAAATAACCTCGCAGCAAAAGATATGGCGGCAATGTGTCGTTATGCTTTAGCGGGCGATTTTGCGAAAGCAGAAGAAATTAATGCCCGTTTAATGCCTTTACATAAGAATTTATTTATTGAATCAAATCCAATCCCTGTCAAATGGGCAGCATATCGTTTAGGCTTAATTAAGACTCCATACTTACGTTTACCACTTACTGTGTTAAGCGAAAGCGCGCAAGTAAAAGTAGAAGAAGCATTAAAAATTGCTGGCTTAATTTAATGAATTAAAGGGTTGTTTTTACAGCCCTTTAAACTTTCGGCTTTTTTATTTGTCAAAGAGCGGTCATTATTTTAATTATTTTTATTGAAGGATTTAAGGAATGAAAAAAATCGTACTGAGTTTAGTCGCAGCAGCATTGTTATCGGCGTGTTCAAACAGCGTAGAAAAAATGCAGACGGCTAATGACACTTATCAAAATTCTGATCGTGAAATACCGAGCTTTTCTCCTTTAGCAAGTGGTGGTGTAACATTGCCGCAAGCCGATCCGACTTATGAACTTCCTCAGCTTAATGCGAAAAAAGAACGCGTGGATATTCGTCCGCCTTCAACCCCATTAGCGATTATCAAAAATTCTTTGACACAATTTGATGGTGAACGTGCATTGATTGTTTATACGGATGCACAAGCAGAGCTTTATAATCTCAAACAAATTGAGCGTTTATTGAAAGAAGAAGGCACGAATTCAACTTTAAATGGTGCGGTATTAATTAGCGATTGGGCGCCAACGGGTCGTGCAGATGATAAAGCCAATACAGAGATCCGTTATAAAATTGAACAAGTTACGGCGCAAGATGCAAGTGCGTTAGCGGTTTCTGTAGAACAAATGCGTCGTGATGGTGTGATTTATACGCCAAATCAAGCTGATAAGCAGCGCTATGCATCTGATCGTTTAAATCGTTTTGTTTCGGCGCTCACTAGCGCTTATAACAAGCAACAACAAGATTTAAGTAGTGCTTCTGTAGGACCTTTCCAATCTGGTTTAATTACTGATACGAATGGCAGAATGGCATTGGGTATGGATGCAAGCTTTGGTCAAGCATGGCAACGTTTAGGTTCAGCTTTACCGAAATTAGGCTTTAAAGCCACATCGGAATCTGCAGGCCGTGGTTATCGTGAATTGAAATATAAACCATTGGATAAACAAGAGTGGTTACGTTTAGGTGTGAATCCGCCTAATCTAGAAAAAGGCGTTTACCAAATGCAAATTTCTGCGGTGGGTAAACAAAGTGCGGTCGTGATCACTGATGAAGATGGCAAGGCATTACCAAATGAAGCGGCTCAATCGCTCTATTCAGCGTTAGGTGTGTTACTTGCGCAATAATATAGTAAGTTGAGAAATAAAAAGTGCGGTTCAATTTGACCGCACTTTTTTATTGGAAAACAAATTTATTCGGCTTTCACGCCTAAGTTACCCATTTTTACGCCGAGGTTACCGAGTGAAACCGGATCCAAATAATCCCCTAAGAATTTGAATAACTCACCTAATTCCGTAAATGAGCGTTTGATTTTTACTTGATCTTCTACTTTACGCACAAATTCATAACGCACATTTTCGCCTTCAAAAATAAGCCGTGAGCGTGAGATAAATGGTTTTCAAAAAAAGTGGCTTTGAGCCCCTTCTTCACCTGGATCACTGATACGGACATTCCAAGTATTGTTAAATAAAACTTCTGTTTTGATTGACATATAGACTTCCTCTGTTTGTTATTTTTTTATACTGAAATTGAAACGAAAAAAACCCGATGATAAAATTTCTGAAATCAAAAAAACTTTATCATCGGGCTTTTTCAAACCAATTGCTCGCATATTTTGCTTTTTCGTTGGTAACTGCCTTTGCCTTTACGTTTTTTTCTCAACGCGTTGGCGGAATAATTTGTCGTGTAATAGTGCCATCACAGCATTATCTTTCACGACTCCTTTGGAGTGTTGATAAATGGGCTGATTTTTCAACCGCACTTTTTTTGTTTTTTTGTCATATTTACCTCTAAAAAAATTGCCGTGAAGTGTTTCACGGCAAGTCATTATAGCGAAAATGAATAGAAATTACAAAATGGCGAGTACGCTTTTCAGGCGGTCGTCCAATTTTGGCTTTTTTTCACCTTTTACCACAATCGGGCGCTCTAATAAGGGCTGAATTTTTCACTGATGGCTTTTTAATAAATCATCATGAGTTAATGCAGGATTATCTAACCCTAATGATTGATAAAGCTCATCTTTGGTACGCATCATTTTTTTCTGACATCATCTAATCCTAATTTATTAGCCAGTTGCTGTAATGCTTCAACAGAGTAGTGTTGTTGTAAATAAAGTTCGATAGTTGGTTGAATGCCCTTTTTCTTCTAATAAAGCTAAGGTTTCACGGCTTTTTTTGAACAGCGCGGATTATGATAAATCTTAACAGACATAACGTTTCCTTCTATTTTTATGTTGAATGAGTGGATATAGGATTGATTTAAATTTTTAACTTATAATGACAAAAAAAATACTTGTTTAGGAAGACTTTATGTTAGAAATGCTAAAAAAAATTGGTATAGCCGTCGCTTAAGCGATCCGCAGGCGATGGGGACTACTTGCCATTTTGTTGTTTGGCTTTATTGCGATTTATTTCTTTAGTGATTTAATCGCTCCCGTTGCTGATTGCCATTGTATTAGCATATTTATTGGAAATGCCGATTAATTTCCTGACGAAAAAATTAAAATTTCCTCGAATGCTCGCCACGTTAATTATTTTTGGTGGCTTTTCTAACCTTGGCATTATTAATTTTCTTCGGGCTTGTACCAACATTATGGAATCAAACGATTTCCTTATTAAGCGATTTGCCAGCCATGTTCAATAAGTTACATGAATGGTTATTAGCCCTTCCTGAGCATTATCCTGAACTCATCGATTACACCATGATTGACACCTTTTTTAGTGCGGCTCGAGCGAAGATTTTGGGCTTTGGTGAATCTGCGGTGAAATTGTCGATTACTTCATTAATGAACCTTGTATCACTGGGTATCTATGCATTTTTAGTGCCATTAATGATGTTCTTTATGCTGAAAGATAAAAACAGAACTTCTTGCTGGTGTAAGTCGATTTTTACCTAAAAACCGTCTTTTAGCGTCTAAAGTATGGAATGAGATGCAGCAACAAATTGCGAATTATATTCATGGCAAGTTGTTGGAAATTTTGATTGTTGGCGTGGTGACTTACATCATCTTTTTAAGCTTTGGTTTAAATTATCCGCTGTTACTTTCTGTTGCCGTAGGTCTCTCTGTCTTAGTCCCTTATATTGGTGCGGTATTGGTGACGATTCCTGTTGCTTTAGTCGCCATGTTCCAGTTTGGCATTTCTCCAACGTTTTGGTATTTGATTGTGGCCTTTGCGGTAAGTCAACTTCTAGATGGAAACTTTGTTGGTACCGTATTTATTCTCTGAAGTCGTTAATTTACATCCTTTAGTAATCATTATTTCGGTGTTGATTTTTCGGCGGATTATGGGGGTTCTGGGGCGTATTCTTTCGCTATTCCGTTGGCAACGCTCGTTAAAGCTGTGCTGAATGCATTACCGGATTAGACAGAATTAAAACGATAAAAAGAAAGCTGACGAAAGTCAGCTTTTTTGTTCTTTTAATTTTTGGATATCCAGAATTTCGACACAGTCTGTTGTCCCCGCTTTAATACGCCATTTAATATTAAATTCGTACAGACTAATACCGTAAATACGATCGGTTTCTTTGCCTTGTTGATAAGCCGGGCGGGGATCTTGTGCGATCACTTCCATAATAAATCTTGCTAAGTGCGGTCGGTTTTTGTGATATTTTTCAACCGCACTTTGGGCGATTTCTGTAAATTCTACGTTTAATTTTGCAGGTGGTTTTTCTTGTGCAAAACTTGATTTTGCCTCAGGTTCGCTATCAGCATAGGCAATATAAGGTTTAATATCAAAAATAGGTGTGCCATCGACAAGATCCACGGAGCCCAAATGCAGAAAAACACGTCCATGAATACATTCCACTTGGCGTAATTCAACTTTGGATAAGCCTAGCGGATTTGGGCGATGCGTAGCGCGTGAAGCAAATACGCCGACACGTTGATTGCCGCCTAAACGAGGGGGGCGAACAGTGGATTGCCATTTCCCATGGGGTACTTTGTCGAATTGGAAAATAAGCCAAAGATGGCTAAATTGCTCTAATCCTCGCACCGCCTCTGGTGAATTATACGGAGGAGCAGTTCCACAATACCAATGCCATCCTGTACTAAATCTGGCTGACGTGGTACCGAGAATTTTTCTTTATAAGGTGTGTGAATCACCGCAATTGGGTGAAGAGTCAGTGTTAAATCATTCATAAAAAGGCAATTTCCGTGTAAAATACGCCCTTTATTGTAATCAAAAGTGCGGTCAAAAAAAATGACAAATCATAAATTGAAAATGTGGTGGGAAACCGCTCGCCCAAAAACTTTGCCTTTGGCATTAGCTTCTATTTTTACCGGCTCAGCATTGGCATATTGGGCAGATAAAGAAAGTTTTAATCTCACCGTGATGTTACTTTGCTTGCTTACCACCATTTTATTGCAAGTGCTTTCCAACTTTGCTAATGATTACGGCGATCATCAAAAAGGGTCTGATACCGAAGAACGTATTGGGCCTTTACGCGGTATTCAGCAAGGTGCAATTTCTGCGAATGAGCTTAAATGGGGCTTAATTTTAATGGCAGTGGGTTCATTTTTTTCAGGCGCATTCTTAATTGGTATCGCATATCAAAGTCTCACAGATTTATTGGCCTTTGCAGGGTTTGGGTATTCTTGCCATTATTGCTGCCATTACTTATACCGTAGGGGCTAAACCTTATGGTTATTTAGGTTTAGGCGATCTGTCAGTGTTGCTCTTTTTTGGACTATTAGGTGTAGGTGGAACCTATTATCTACAAACTCACAGCATTGATAGCTTAATTACGTTACCTGCTTTAGGCTCCGGTTTATTGGCGACAGCCGTTTTAAATATCAATAATTTACGTGATATTGAGCAAGATGCGAAAGTAGGAAAAAACACCTTAGTTGTACGTATTGGACCGAAGAAAGGACGTATTTATCACTGTGTTTTATTAAGCGTTGCCGCTTTATGTTATGTGCTATTTGCGGTATCAACAGCATTTAGTCCTTGGCATTTCTTATTTTTATTAGCATTTCCATTATTATTAAAACACGCATTATTTGTTTATCGCAGCAAAGAGCCTGCAGTGTTACGTCCGATGTTAGCACAGATGTCAATGATTTCTTTATTTATCAATATCTTGTTTAGTTTAGGCTTGCTTATCGGCTAAATCGGCTTATACTAGAGAAAAAATTTTAACGACAAGGGGTACATTATGTATATCGATACTTCAGAACTTTGTGATATTTATGCTGATCAAGTAGATGTGGTTGAGCCAATTTTTTCTAGCTTTGGTGGCGTCAGCAATTTCTACGGCAAAGTGACGACAGTAAAATGTTTTGAAAATAATGGATTAATTGCCGAGATCCTTGAAGAAAATGGTGAAGGCAGAGTGCTTGTCGTAGATGGTGGTGGTGCAGTACGCCGTGCTTTAATTGATGCTGAGCTTGCACAACTTGCCGCAGATAATGACTGGGCGGGCATTATTGTTTATGGTGCAGTGCGTCAAATTCAACAACTTGAAAATATTGATATTGGTATTCATGCGCTTGCACCAATTCCAGTTGGCGCAGATGAAAATAATCATGGTGAAAGTGATCTTCCAGTGAATTTTGGTGGCGTGACGTTCTTCCCTGAAGATTACATTTATGCCGATTTAACAGGTATTATTCTTTCACAAGAAGCATTAGATTTAGAAGATTTCGAAGAAGAATAATTTTGAAATTATTGACCTTTTTAAAGTGCGGTTAGAAATAACCGCACTTTTTTTGTTAAAATTTTTTGAACAAGATCACATTTTAAACATTTGTTAGTTGAAAGTTTGTAACATTCATTTAACATCGCAAATAGTTCATCTGTAATCAGTTTGGAGGGACTCATGAACGAAACAAACACAACAAAAAATTATAAAAGTGGGATTATCTTTCTGCTGGCGATAGCCTGTTTTTTTATTTTGTTAAAAAGCCTTTACCTTTTCGCGCCTAAGGAAAATGCTGGTTTAGCATTATTAGCCTTTGTAGCGATCCTTTGGTTAACTGAGGCATTACATGTAACGGTTACTGCGCTATTAGTGCCTTTACTTGCGATTGCACTTGATTTGGTGACAACCAAGCAAGCTTTGGTCGCCTTTGCGGATCCAACCATTTTCTTATTCTTTGGTGGATTTGCTTTAGCGACAGCATTGCATATGCAAAAGCTTGATAAAATGATAGCTAATAAAATCATGGCAATGGCTCGTGGTAATTTATTGGTTGCTGTGATGTACCTTTTCTCCATTACTGCTTTCCTTTCTATGTGGATGAGTAACACTGCAACAGCTGCAATGATGTTACCTTTAGCCATGGGGATCTTAAGCCAACTTGATAAAGAAAAAGAACACAATACTTATGTTTTCGTATTATTGGGTATTGCATACAGTGCGAGTATTGGTGGTATGGGGACATTAGTAGGTAGTCCACCAAATGCTATCGTCGCAAGTAACTTACATTTAACCTTCTCTGATTGGTTATGGTATGGCTTGCCAATTATGATTATTTTGATGCCATTAATGGTTGGTACGCTTTTCATTGTATTTAAACCAAAACTTAATTTACGTTTTGAGCAAAACTTTGAACGTATTGAAATGAATGGTCAACGCGTTTTAACGCTTGTGATTTTTGCTGTGATTGCGCTTTGTTGGGTATTCAGTAGCTATATTAATCCAATGATTTCAGGTGTATTTGGTCTTGCCAAAAATATCGGTAGTTTTGATAGCGTGGTAGCATTACTTGCTGCTGTTGTTATTTGTTCTACTGGTGTCGCAAATTGGAAACAAATTCAAGAAAATACTGACTGGGGCGTATTGATGCTTTTCGGCGGTGGTTTAACCTTGAGTGCAGTGTTAAAAGATTCTGGTGCAAGTAAAGTTTTAGCTGACGGTATTGTATTCTTGGTTCAAGGACAACATTACTACCTCATTGGTTTATTGGTCGCAACCTTCATTATTTTCTTAACTGAATTCACTTCCAATACCGCGAGTGCAGCGTTATTAGTACCAATCTTTATTTCTATCGCACAATCTCTCGGTATGCCGGAAATTGGTCTTGCGTTAATTATCGGTTTAGGTGCATCTTGTGCATTTATGTTACCGGTAGCAACACCGCCAAATGCGATCGTGTTTGGTACTGGTGAAGTTCGTCAAAGTGACATGATCAAAGCTGGATTTATCTTAAATATTGTGTGTATATTTGTTATCGCGACAATTGGATATTATTTCTGGTTGAACTAATCAAATAAAGAAAAGGGCGTGTTGGATATATTCAACACGCCCTTTTATTATTTTTTATAAAGATTACGCTTTAATTTCTACGCGGCTTTTTAAGAAGAAGATGGCAACTGTTGAGATCAACATAATAAAGCCAACACCGATATATAAACTCTGTTTATCCCAACCCATATCTAATAATTGACCGGCAATCGTTGGGGCAAGAATTGCACCAATACGACCGATACCAATTGACCAGCCCACACCTGTGCTACGAATATCGGCATCATAAGTGAGTGGGTTTAAGGTATAAAGACCCGCTGATACAGCCATTCATGAGCGCACCAACTAAAATACCGAATACCATTGCAATCCATAAAACGGACGAGGATAAGATAAAGATGATGGTTGCTGCGGAAGATAACACGGTGAATAAAATTAACACGCCACGTGCAGTCCAACGACTAGCCAGTAAGCCATAGATTAAGGCGCCACAAGTGCCCCCTAATGAGATCATCATCCCTACGCTCACACTTTGCTCTGTCGTCATGCCGGCTTCTTTTAATAACGCAGGCGTCCATGAGCTAATAAAATAGAAGCTGAACATGATCGCAAAGAAAGCCGTCCAAATTAACAGAGTGGAGTGTAAGTATTTTTCGCTGAATAATTGGCTAATAGGTAATTTAGTTTTAACTTTTTCCATTTTTTCTGGAAGTTTCCAATCACCGGCTAAACCAATTTTTTTTGCGATTAAATTTAACCGCACCTCTGCATTTTTAGGTTGTTTGGAGGTGAGGAAATCAATGGATTCCGGTAACCAAATAAATAAAGCGACTAAAAGTAAACCGGTTAAGATAGCGCCAGCTAGGAACACAGAACGCCAGCCATACTCACCTTGCAACATCACGGCAAACATACCGCCTAATACCGCACCGACACCAAATCCTGCTGCATAGACACTGATCGCAAAACTACGCCATTTACGAGAAGAATATTCACTGGTAATAACGTTGGTACCTACCAAAATACCACCTACACCAAGACCGGTGATAACTCGCCAGAAACCGAGCCATTGGTATTGTGAAATAAACGCTGAGCCTAACATCCCGATAGTGGATAATAATACGGCCATCAATAACAGTGGGACGACGACCGATTTTATCAGCGAGTGGTGCGAGGAAAAAGCGAACCAGCAGCCATGCCAAATAAGCCGGCACTTAATAAATAACCTAACTCAATCCTGGTTAGTCCAAATTCATCTCGAATGGCTGTTGCAGTAAAGGCAAGGGCGAGTACATCAAAGCCATCTAGTAAATTCATGATGGCGGCCATTGCCACAATCATCCATTGATAGGCACCCATTGGGCTTTGTTCTATTTTGGCTCTAAGAGAAAGCGTTTCGGTCATTTTTATTTCCTTAAGTTAAGCGAACTGGCGAGAGCTTTCGCGAGTGATTGAAGTTTACGCAAAAATCATGCTGAGCACCACACCATAAGCGGGATACAAATAAGACAATGCCGACAAACAATTTAAATAAATAATCAACAAATCCAAGGCTAAACCAATGTTCTGCCATGAAAGGGTCGCTACTTTGATAAAACGCTACGGCAAAGAACATAAAGGTGTCAGCAAGAGAGCCAAATGTCATTGAACTACTCGGTGCAATCCACCAGGTTTTTAATTGACGTAAGCGATTGAAGACTAACACATCTAATAATTGTCCGAAAACATAAGCACAGAAGCTAGCGAATGCAATACGGAAAACAAACATATTGAATTCACTTAATGCGCCTAAACCTTGATATTGCCCATCAGAAAAAATCACAGAAACAATATAACTGACAATAAGAGCAGGGAGCATCACCACAAAAATAATCCAACGAGCTTCTTTTGCCCCAAACACGCGTACGGTTAAATCAGTGGCTAAGAAAATGAATGGGAAAGTCAGTGTGCCCCATGTGCTGTGGAATGAAAAATCATCAGCAAAACCAAGTGCGGTCAATTTTAAATTGATTTCAAATGGAATTTGAACGAAATAGTTACTGGCTGTGATGATGAAGATGTGAAATAAGCTTAATAAAATTAAAGCAAAACGTTTTTGTTGATCATTGAAGATCGGAGTATTAATTTTCATTTTAAGACCTTTTTAGTTGGTTAATCGGGGGTAGGGAACCCGACATGAGAAATAAATCCGCCAAATTAGCGAGCCGTGAATAATACTAGAATTTATTGGGATTGCAAGAAAGTGCGGTCTAAAAAATTAGGTATTTTATTTAAATTCAATAAAAAATGATAAGAATTGTTATTTACACTCAAAATTATATTGTACTAGAATTCTGGGACATTATTTATTCCACATATGCCAGGAGAGCATTTCAATGTATAAATCTAATCATTTAAAAACAACATCATTCTTCGCATTAAGCACATTAACCATCGCCCTTTTTTCAAGTTATTCTTATGCGGAAGAGCAACTTGAGGAAATTAAAGTGACAGCGGAAGCTCAAGTGAAACAATCGCTCGGTTCTTCTCTTATTACGGCAAAAGATTTCGAAAAACGCCCAGCAACGAATGATGTATCTGAAGTATTACGTACCATGCCAGGTGTGAATTTAACGGGTAACTCATCTACAGGACAACGCGGAAATAAACGTCAAATTGATATTCGTGGTATGGGACCAGAAAATACATTGATTTTAGTGGATGGTAAACCAGTCACCTCTCGTAATGCAGAACGTTATGGTGTGCGTGGTGAACGTAACTCTCGTGGCGACAGCAACTGGGTGCCAGTTGAAGCGATTGAAAAAATTGAAGTATTACGTGGCCCTTCAGCAGCACGCTATGGTTCAGGTGCAATGGGTGGGGTGGTTAATATTATCACTAAACCTGTTACCAATGATTTACACGGTAGCTTAAGTTATTACACCAACCAACCAGAAGACAGCGATGAAGGCGCAACGAACCGTGTCGGTTTTAATCTAAGCGGTGCATTAATTAAAGATGTATTGCAATTCCGTTTATATGGTAACTGGAACAAAACAGAAGCGGATGAAGTCGGTATTAATGGCGATCCGGCGATTGCTGGTCGTGAAGGTGTACGTAATAAAGATATTAATGGCCGTTTAGTGTGGAATATCAATGAGAAAAATAAATTAACCTTGGATTCTGGTTTCAGTCGTCAAGGCAATATTTATAACGGTGATACACAAAATAGCTCAGCAGGGCTTTACAATAATAAAAACTATCCTGAAACCAAAACCTTGGCAGGAAGCAAAGCTGAAACCGCTCGTTTATATCGTCAGAACTATGCTTTAACCTATGAAGGTAAATTCGATCATTTCGACAATAAAACCTATGTTGCTTTTGATAAAACTAAAAACAGCCGTTTACCAGAATATTTAGCAGGTGGCCCAGAGGGCAGTTATTCTAGTACATCAGCTTTTAGTGATTCCATTCTTAAAAATACGCGTTTTAGTTCAGAATTCTATATCCCATTTACCTTGGGTGTGGATCATATGCTGACAATTGGTTTTGAAGGTGTACACAGCAGTTTAGATGATGACGCTTCTATGACACAGTTACTTGGTGGACGACGAGATAAAAAGACAGGGAAAGTACTTTATGATTTGAAAGAACGCCTACCAACCGGTATCTCAAATGTACGAGGTGGTCATAGCAGTCAAACGGAATGGGCAGTATTTGTTGAAGATAATATTTCAGCAACCCAATCTACCATCCTAACGCCATCTCTGCGTTATGATTACAACAGTTATTCTGGTTCTAACGTAAGTGGTGGATTAAACTTCTTACAGAGTCTCAACGATGATTGGAGAATTAAAGGTGGGATTGCAAGAGCTTATAAAGCACCGAACCTTTATCAAACTAACCCAAATTACTTGCTATTTACCTTAGGTCAAGGTTGTCCAACGAATGTACCAAATAATAAAACTTGTTATTTCCAAGGTAATAGCGACATTAAACCGGAAACTAGCTGGAATAAAGAAATCGGAATTGAATATGATAAAAATGGACTTCTTGCTTCTGTAGCTTACTTCCGTAATGATTATCGTAATAAAATCGTATCTGATGGTGAATTTATCGGTTTAACCAACTTAGGTAACTATGTGTATAAATGGGGTAATGCAAACCGCGCAGTGATTGAAGGTTTTGAAGGTAATCTGACATTACCATTAATCCAAGATAAATTAAACTGGGTGAATAACTTCACTTATATGCATAAAACCAAAAATAAAGATACGGGTAACCCGCTTTCTATCGTGCCGAAATATACGTTGAATTCAAGTTTAAGTTATCAAATCACTGATAGTTTGGATGCAATGTTAACTTATACGCAATACGGTAAACAAAAATCCCGTAAAAATCCAGAGAACCGTATGGAAAATGGTAACGATAAAAATATTAATCAGCTTGCTGGCTCAGAAGATATTGGTGGTTATGCAGTTTGGGGATTAAGTGCAGGTTATAATTTGAAAGATACAATCAGCATTCGTGTTGGCGTAAGTAACTTATTTGATAAACGCATTTATCGTTCATCAAGCAGTACAAATTACAATGCTCATACTTATAACGAACCTGGTCGTGCATATTACGCAACGGTAAAATATACTTTCTAAGTAAGAATAGATGATTCAAGCCCTGTTTATACAGGGCTTTTTTTATGAGTGGCTGATTATTAGGCAACAAAAAAGCAAAGATATCTTGACTCAACATAATAAAATAAATAATAATTATTATCATTTTAATTTTATGAGGTGTACATGATGAAGAAAGCCAATTTTGCCTTATTGCCACTTGCTGTGTTCATTGCAGCGAATGTCCAAGCTGAAGAACAACTAGATGTGATTAATGTCGTTTCTGAGAACAGCGGGGCAAAAAGTAAAACCAATGTGATTACGACAAAAACAATGGAGCGTAGCACTGAGACTGAATTAAAAGGTTTATTAAAAGATGAACCAGCAATTAATTTTGGTGGCGGTCGTGGTACATCACAATGGTTTACGATCCGAGGTATGGGACAAGATCAAGTTGATGTAAAAATTGATGGTGCTTATACCGATGCACAATTATTCCATCACCAAGGTCGTTTTATGTTTGATCCGTCTTTATTAAAACGTGTTGACGTTCAAAAAGGTACAGGGTCAGCAAGTGCTGGAATTGGGAGCTACAAGCGGTGCAATTGTTGCAGAAACAGTTAGCGCAAAAGATTTGCTCAAAGAAGGACAAGATATCGGTTTCAAAGTTAATGCAGGTGTAAGTTCAAATAGTGGTTGGTCTAAAGGGTGCGACTGTTTATTCTAAAGCTGGTCCGCTAGATGCGTTAATTTCTGCTAATTTTGTGACTGAACGTGATTATAAAGACGGTAATGGATATAAAGTAAAAAATAGTGCATTAGGACAGCGTGGCTTATTGGCTAAGCTTGGTTTTGATGTCAATGAAAACCACAGAATCGAAGTCAGTCATCGTCAAGAACGTCATTATGGTGTTCGTGCACTTCGTGAAGAGTTTGATTTTGCGCAAGACAATAATGAGGCAAATAATTCTCCTCGCTATCGTATTACACAAAACGATACAACAAACGTAGAGTGGAATGGTAAGGACATGGGCTTTGTAACAAATGCTAAAGCTAATGTATATCATTCTGTGATCAATCGTAAAGAACCGAGTGAGAATTCAAAAACACGCTTAATTGCGAATGGTGCAAACTTAAATTTAGAAAGTGCAGTCGGTCAATCTCATCTCATTAAATACGGTGTTAATTATCGTGATCAAGAGGGTAAACCTAATTCGTTAACCGTACAAAACGGTGTTCAAATGAAAAACCAAAAGAAACGTGATGTAGGGTGTTTATGCAGAAGGTATTTGGGGCTTAGGTGCTTTTACCTTAACAACTGGATTACGTTATGATCACTTTGATTTCCGAGCAATGAATGGCAAAAAATCGCATAAGGGAAGCGTAAATCCGAGCGTCGGTTTAATTTATGAAGTGAATAATGATCTAAGCTTTAATGCGAGCTTAAACTATGCAACACGTAGTCCTCGTTTCCATGAAGTGATGTTATCTTCAGGTGAAACGCGAGGTCAAACAGCCGTTTATTCAATTGCATCGAATATCAAACCGGAGAAATCACGCAATGCAGAAGTGGGTTTCAATTACAAACTTGCTGATAATTTCTCTTTAAACGGTAGTTATTTCTGGCAAACTGTAAAAGATACACATGCATTTACACAAATACGCCCGGGTTTTTATGAAATTCAAAATGCAGGCAAACTAAGAAATCATGGGTATGAAGTCGGTGCAGCTTATAAATATGAAGGTTTAACATTACGTGCAGGTGTAGCTTATAGTAAACCTGAGTTAGATGGTAGAACAGTAGATAGCACCGTGACCGCTATCCCGATTGGACGTACTTGGACAACTGGCGTATCTTATCGCTTCACTCAACCTGATATTGAAATTGGCTGGAAAGGTCGCTTTGTGCAACATACCAGTTATGACGCTACAACGAATAATCGTGGCGGCGGTGCAACAACCACTAAACGTCCAGGATATGGGGTAAGTGATTTCTATATTACATGGAAACCAGTTGAAAATATTAATGTGAACCTTGCTCTAGATAATGCGTTTAACAAATATTATCGAAGCCATAGCCAACGTGCAGGTGTATCAACATTGCCAGAACCAGGTCGAGACATTCGTTTAAATGTTAATTATACCTTTTAAATAAATTTCCAATTGCTTAACAGGGAATTAAAAGTGCGGTCGATTTTGACCGCACTTTTTTTATTGATTGAATTTGGAAAAATAGTGAATTTTCAGATAATAAAAAAAACCCTGCATAGGGCAGGGTTCTTCACACAGATTCAAATTATTTTGTACCTGGGATTTTGAAACGGCTGTTAAAGCGTTCAACACGACCACCAGTATCAACAACACGTTGTTTACCAGTGTAGAATGGGTGGCAGCTACCGCACACATCAAGGTTGATGTCTTTGCCTAAAGTTGAACGAGTTTTGATCACGTTACCGCAAGAACAAGTTACAGTGATCTCTTTATATTCTGGGTGAATACCTTGTTTCATAGAAAACCTCAAATTGAAGCCACGCCGCTATAAATGCTTTCCACTTACACCGCGTGAGTTAATAATCGCCGACAATCCGGCACCAAATTAGACTGCGAATTATACTGAAAAAATCAAATTGATCAAGAGGTGTGCTTTAGTGATAGAATCATCGCAAAATTTTTGCTTATTTTTGACCGCACTTTAGGAAAGTTATGTTAGCTCAATCCTCTGTTGATGCCCCTTTTGCCCATTCAGTTCTACAATGGTATGAAAAGTTTGGGCGTAAAAATTTGCCTTGGCAGCAAAATAAAACCCTTTATGGTGTTTGGCTTTCCGAAGTGATGTTACAACAAACTCAAGTTTCTACCGTTATTCCTTATTTTGAGCGATTTATCAAAACCTTTCCTAATGTGACCGCACTTGCTAATGCTTCGCAAGATGAAGTGTTACATCTGTGGACGGGACTAGGTTATTACGCACGTGCAAGAAATTTACATCAAGCCGCTCAAACCATTAGAGATGAATATCAAGGTGAATTTCCTACACAATTTGAGCAAGTTTGGGCATTAACAGGCGTGGGGCGATCTACGGCAGGGGCAATTTTATCTTCTGTACAAAATCAACCTTATCCGATTTTAGACGGCAATGTAAACGCGTCCTTTCTCGTTATTTTGCTGTTGAAGGTTGGCCTGGCGAGAAGAAAGTCGAAAATCAATTATGGCAGTTGAGCGAACAGGTTACACCAACAACGAGAGTCGCAGAATTTAATCAAGCGATGATGGATATCGGTTCGGCGATTTGTACTCGAACAAAACCTAAATGCGATCTTTGTCCTCTAAGTAACGATTGTTTAGCCAATAAACTCGAAAAGTGGACAGAATTTCCTGGAAAGAAACCAAAAAAATCGTTGCCAGAAAAGCAGAGTTATTTTTTGATTTTATCTCATCAAGGAAAAGTCTGGTTGGAACAGCGTGAAAGCAAAGGCTTATGGGGAGGCTTGTATTGCTTTCCCTCAGTTTGATGATAAACAAACATTGCTGAATTTTCTGAAAGAACAAGGGATTACCGAGTATCAAGAATGGGTGACTTTCCGTCATACGTTTAGTCATTTTCATTTAGATATCCATCCTATTTATGTTGAAGTCGATCGAAAATCTGAAGATGGCGATCGTTCAGATTGGAAAAAATTGTCAGAAAAAGGAAAAGAATCTCAATCTGGTCTATTAAGTGCGGTCAAATATTGGTATGATCCAACGTCACCTGAACAGATCGGGTTAGCTCAGCCTGTGAAAAATTTATTAACGCAATTTGTAAGGAATTATTATGGCTAGAACCGTTTTTTGCGAATATTTGAAACAAGATGCGGAAGGGTTGGATTTTCAACTGTATCCCGGTGAATTAGGTAAACGTATTTTTAATTCAATTAGTAAGCAAGCATGGGGCGAATGGATCAAAAAGCAAACCATGTTAGTGAACGAGAAAAAACTCAATATGATGAATGCCGAACATCGAAAATTATTAGAAGAAGAAATGGTGAATTTCTTATTTGAAGGCAAAGAAGTGCATATTGAAGGTTACGTTCCCCCATCTAAATAACAAAAGATTATGAAAAAATATTTATTATTGGCGCTACTTCCGTTTTTATATGCGTGTAGCGACTCGCCAAGCCATCGACGTGGTGTTAATTATGACGAAGTGTTTGCAAAAGACACACAAGGTTTAGATATTTTAACAGGTCAATTCTCTCATAATATCGATCGTATTTGGGGGGTGAATGAGCTCTTAGTTGCGAGCCGTAAAGACTATGTGAAATATACGGACTCTTTCTATACACGTAGCCACGTAAGCTTTGATGAAGGTTCGATCATCATTGAAACACAAAAAGATCTTAATCGCTTACATAATGCGATTGTGCATACCTTATTGATGGGTTCAGATGCAAAAGGGATCGACTTATTTGCTTCTGGTGATGTGCCGATCAGTACACGTCCTTTCTTATTAGGACAGGTTGTAGATAATAATGGCCAACAAATTGCTAACCAAATTATTGCAAGCAACTTCGCCACCTATTTAATCCAAAATAAATTGCAAACTCGCCGTTTACAAAATGGTAATACCGTGCAATTTGTCGTGATCTCGATGATTGCGAACCACGTTGAAGTGCGTGCACAAAAATATCTTCCATTGGTACGTAAAGCAGCAGAGCGTTATGGTATCGATGAAAGCTTGATCTTAGGTATTATGCAAACAGAATCTAGCTTCAACCCATACGCGATCAGTTATGCAAATGCAATCGGCTTAATGCAAGTAGTACCAAGCACGGCCGGTCGTGATATCTTTGCCATGAAAGGTAAAGGTGGACAACCGTCAGCACGTTACTTGTATGATCCAGCAAACAATATTGATGCAGGTGTGGCTTATTTATGGATTCTACAAAATCAATATTTAGACGGTATCACCAATCCAACCTCTAAACGCTTTGCGATGATTTCTGCTTATAACAGTGGAGCTGGCGCGGTATTGCGTGTGTTTGATAGTGATAAAGATGAAGCGATTTATAAAATCAACCAGATGTATCCTGAACAGGTATATCGCATCTTAACTACAGCACATCCATCGTCACAAGCAAGAAACTACTTGTTGAAAGTGGATGCAGCTCAGAAGAAATTCCGTGTAAGACGATAATTTCAGAGATTAAATACAATGCCCGAAAGACTTTTCTCTCGGGCATTATTTTTTCTATAAAGTGCGGTTATTTTTGATTGAGTTTTTCAAAATACGTTCTTTTTATAGACGTTTTGGTTATTAACCATTCAAACACACTAAATTTTTCACTTTTTTTGAATTTAGTTGTTGACCGATACCCGAAAAAATAGTTTAATACGCTCCGTTGTCAGGCAGTAGCCAATAACGATAACGCCTCGATAGCTCAGTCGGTAGAGCAGGGGATTGAAAATCCCCGTGTCGGTGGTTCGATTCCGCCTCGAGGCACCATTTCCTCCTTAGTTCAGTCGGTAGAACGGTGGACTGTTAATCCATATGTCGCAGGTTCGAGTCCCGCAGGAGGAGCCAAATTCTAAGAAGTCGCTAAAGAAATTTAGCGGCTTTTTGTTTTCCAACTCAACTGTCTTTCTAATCTTCATATAGACAATTCCAATTACATCAATTTATAGCTTTCTTATTCAGTTTTAGGCAAAATAGAGCAAAATTCCAATGAGTAAAAAAGGATAATGAAAATGACTAAACATTACGATTATATTGCAATCGGTGGCGGTTCCGGCGGGATTGCTTCAATTAACCGTGCGGCAAGCTATGGCAAAAAATGTGCGATTATCGAAGCAAAACATCTCGGTGGCACTTGTGTGAACGTAGGTTGTGTACCGAAAAAAAGTGATGTTCTATGGCGCACAAATTGCAGAAGCCATTAATAGCTATGCACCTGCTTATGGTTTTGATGTAGAAGTGAAAAAGTTTGATTACGCGAAATTAGTCGAAAGTCGTCAAGCTTACATCGGTCGTATTCATACCTCTTACAATAATGTGTTAGCGAAAAATAATGTGGATGTTCTAAATGGTTTTGCACGTTTTAAAGATGCGAAAACGATTGAAGTGAGCTATGCAGATGGTTCAACAGAATTAGTGACCGCAGATCATATCTTAATTGCTACCGGTGGTCGTCCAAGTATTCCTGCGGTAAAAGGTGCAGAATACGGAATTGATTCAAATGGTGTATTTGCTTTAAATGAATTACCAAAACGTGTTGCAGTAGTAGGCGCAGGGTTATATTGCAGTTGAATTAGCGGGCGTTTTAAATAGCTTAGGTAGCGAAACCCATTTATTTGTTCGCCAACATGCCCCATTGCGTAATCAAGATCCATTGATTGTCGAAACTTTAGTTGAAGTGTTAGCACAAGATGGTATCCAATTACATACTAAAGCATTGCCTGAAGAAGTCGTGAAAAATGCCGATGGTTCGCTTACCTTGAAATTACAAGATGGCCGTGAAACCACAGTGGATACGTTAATTTGGGCGATTGGTCGCGAACCTGCAACGGATGTGATTAATCTTGAAGTAACCGGTGTGAAAACCAATTCACGCGGACAAATTATTGTCGATAAATATCAAAATACAAACGTACCTGGCATTTATGCTGTGGGTGATATTATCGAAGGTGGTATTGAATTAACGCCAGTTGCCGTGGCGGCAGGTCGTCGTTTGTCTGAGCGTTTATTCAATAACAAACCAAATGAGCATTTAGATTACAATCTTGTGCCAACCGTCGTGTTCAGCCATCCGCCAATTGGTACAGTGGGTTTAACTGAACCGCAAGCGATTGAGCAATATGGCGAAGAAAATGTGAAAGTGTATAAATCCTCTTTCACGGCAATGTACACCGCTGTCACTGAACATCGTCAACCTTGCCGAATGAAATTAGTGTGTGTCGGCAAAGAAGAGAAAATCGTGGGCTTACACGGCATTGGTTTCGGTGTGGATGAAATGATTCAAGGTTTTGCTGTGGCAATCAAAATGGGTGCAACTAAAGCAGACTTTGATAATACGGTGGCAATTCACCCAACAGGTTCTGAAGAATTTGTGACAATGCGTTAATTGCAGATAAAAAAGTGCGGTCAAAATCTCTGATGTTTTTGACCGCACTTTTTATTGTGATTTGTTATTAGGCTGCTGCACGATTGCCTAATGTACCATCATCTTCCATTTCTTTAGCCACACCGACGATCTCAGCAATTTTGTCCCCTTCTTTGAAGAAAACGAAACCACCATGTTCCATTTTGACCCAAGGTTCATCTTTGGTGAGAGGAAAAGTCGTAATGATGGTGACTTTGTCGCCATCTTTTGCGTAATCATTAAAATCGATGACGCCATCATCATCAATTCGGTGAGCTTTACCAAAAAGGAGCTTTACGCGTTAAGTAATGCAAATTGGTTGAGCAGTGGGCAATCATCCATTCTCCATTTGAAAGAATGAAAGTTAAAGGTGCCTTTTTTTGTGAGAGCTCTTTAGTAATATCTTGAATGGCTTCAAAAGATTTCCATTTCAGACGGTTTACGGCGGAAACGATTTTTTTCAAATATTCCGCCATATAACAAAAATGCGGCTTTCTGAATCAGTTGAGCCAATAGGCTGACAGAAACTCTCAGACATATCCGGTAATTCTTTTAAATTACCGTTGTGAGCAAACACCCAATTTTGTCCCCAAATTTCACGAATAAAGGGATGGGTATTTTCAATAGTTACACCGCCTTGTGTTGCCTTGCGAATGTGGGCAATCACATTGAGCGATTTAATGTTGTATTGTTTTTACACAATCCGCAATCAGGGGATTGAGATGCAGCGTGGTTATCGCGAAAAAAATACGCACACCACGACCTTCAAAAAAAGCGATACCGAAGCCATCTGAATGGCAATCAGTAAGACCAGCACGACGACGGAAACCTTCAAAAGAAAAGACAATATCCGTCGGCGTATTGCAGTTCATTCCGAGTAATTGGCACATAAATTCCTACAGCTTATTTTTATATTTTTTATAACCTTATAATGTGTGCAGATTTAACACCATAATGCGTTGAAATTCAAGATGGATCATAAAGGATTTTTAGAAGAAAATGTTACATAAAATAACATCGGAAGCTTTTTGATAAGACGACAAATCATAGTGTAAATAAAAAGGCGTGTTTAACACGCCTTTTTTATCCTTTAAAGAGATAAAGATTATTCATCTTTATTTGATTTATCCTCTTCCTCTACTTCAATCTCAACTTCATCTGCTTTATCTGCAGCACCGTTGATCGTTAAGCAAATCTCGCTAGAAATCAAATGCTCTAAAATTGTTGCAAGCTCGTGTAATTTTTCTTTGTCATCATCGAAATAGCCTTCTTCTTTCAAGTGAGCAATGAAGGCAGAGAATACTGCTTTATCAAAGAATTCTGGCGCATTAATACCATGTAATACAGAAAGACGCTGTGCTACCAATTGGCTTTCTTTTTCTAGTAAACCACGGGCAATTCCAGGATCTCTACGTAAAATGCTCACTGTAATGTAGTAGCGTTGTAAGATTTCACGCATACCCGCAGACCAAAGTTGTAAAATACGAACTTTAGAGCGGTGGATCGATAAGAAATTATCATTGGATTGGATAACTTCTTGACGCGCAAATTCATCAATAATGGCTTTAATTTGTGTATCTAATTCTTCTTCAGTGAAATGAAGGAAGAGTTCGCCTTTTAAGAATGGATAAATTTTACGTACCGCATCCAATAATAAATCTTTTTGAATCGCTTCATAATGTAAAACGATACTCGCAACAAGTGAAGGCAACACAAATAAGTGTTGAATATTGTTGCGGTAATACGTCATGAGAACAGCAGAATTACGTTCTAAACGAATAATTTCCCCAAAGTTATCTTTCAACTAACACGCCAACACGATCTAAGCTTAATACGTGGTCAAGCATTGCTTTTGGTGTATCAGTTGGGAGTACCACATCAGTAGAATACGGTACATTCTTTAACATTTCTTGATAACTAGAGAGTTGTTCTAGTAGTTGCTCATGAGAAAGTGCACGCTGACGAGAAGAGAGGAGAGCGGTTCCCACTAAATTCATCGCATTGACGGCTGCAGCTTTATTAATATTCACCATCACTTGATTAGAAATAGACCCAACCGCATGGTTAAACCAGTGAGGTTTATCTTCATGATGTTGTTCTTTCCATTCTGGATAATGGTGATTGAGATAATTGGAAAGTGTAATTGGCTCACCGAAATTCACAAAGCCTTGACCTAAATTACGTAATTTTTTAATCACACGTAAAACTAAGCCCGCATTTTCTTTTTCTTTCGCTGCACCACGTAATTCTTTCGCGTAAGTATCTACTTCTAATACGTGCTCATAACCGATATACACGGGCACCACAGAAATTGGACGCGTTTGGTTATGTTGAAGTGCTTGTAGCGTCATCGACATCATACCGGTTTTCGGTGCAAGCAAGCGACCTGTACGAGAACGACCACCTTCAATGAAGTATTCGACGGAATAACCGCGGTGGAATAATTCCCCTAAATACTCACGGAAAATTGCAGAATAAAGGCGGTTACCTTTAAACGTACGACGAATAAAGAATGCCCCCCAGCTACGGAATAAAGGACCTGCTGGCCAGAAGTTTAAGTTGATCCCTGCTGCAATATGTGGCGGTACAAGACCTTGGTGATAGAGCACATAAGAAAGCAATAAATAGTCAATGTGGCTACGGTGACAAGGCACATAAACAATTTCATGTCCTTCTAATGCTAATTTACGCACGCGGTCCGCATTTTGTACATCAATACCTGAATACAGTTTGTTCCATAACCATCGTAAGAAGCGATCCGCTGCACGAAGGCTTGAATGACTTACATTTGCTGCAATTTCATGAAGAATTTTTTCGGCTTCAGCGTAGGCTTTCTCGCGGCTGATATTTTTTGATTTTGCCTCATCTTCAATGGCATTTTGAATCGCTTGGGAATTTAGTAGTTTATTAAACATCGCTTCGCGGTTTGGCAAACGAGGTCCTGTCGCGGAAATACGTTGTTTAGCAAAGTGCATTTTTGGCCACGCGAGCCAGTTTTTGCGCGATTTTTTCATCAGAACCGTGCTCATTTACCATGTAACGCAAAGAAAGCGCTTGAGAAAAACGCACAAAAGTATCACGTCCAAACCAAATGGCTGCAAAGGTTTTTTGAAGACCATTTAATAAGCGAAGATTAGGTAAGCTTGCTTTATCTTCTTTACCTGGTGAACGTCCCCCAAAGCACAGAAACAGGAATGAGTTGTACATCTAAATCGGCTGCATCACGGTGCAGTTCTAAGTATTTATTGAAGACTTTAGCGGTTTCATCTTTTGCGCCTTTTGATTTAAAAAAGCGGCGACCTTCATCTAAATAGACATAACGTGGTAATGCTACGCCATCAATCACATTCTTTTCAGCTGGATCAGGCAAACCTACACTCAAACAGTTACGACGGAAAATCACGAAGTCAGTTTGAGAGGTATAAGGCTAAAACATAAAGAATAGGTTGATTGATATTGAGTTGAAGCTCTTCGATGGGTTGAGCAGGGAATAGGATTATTTTTTACTAAAACCGAAAGCGGTAATTCTAATAATTTACGATAAGTACTTACGATGCCAGACATAATTAATATTCTCTTTTTGTTAGACATTTCTAGGTATTGTCAGGCATTTTAACACATTCGACCAGTCAAATTCTAAAAATTTACATTTGAGATTTATGATGAACACGTCAAAAATATGAAAAAAATTGACCGCACTTTTATCGCTAGAAAATAGTTGTTGCAATCGTCATCTTTCTGTATATACTAACAGTTATTCTGTATAAAGTAACAGGAGTGTATATGAGACCATTAACTGCCAGACAACAAGAAGTGCTGGAACTCTTAAAACGCCATTTAGAAACCACGGGTATGCCGCCAACTCGTGCAGAAATTTCTCGTGAATTAGGCTTTAAATCCCCTAATGCGGCGGAAGAACACTTAAAAGCGCTTGCTCGTAAAGGTGCAATTGAAATTGTCGCGGGGGCTTCTCGCGGTATTCGCATTATTGATGACAGTGCAAATGATGAGGAAGAAGAAGGGCTTACCACTCATCGGTCGCGTAGCTGCAGGGGAACCAATTTTGGCAGAGCAACATATTGAAGGTACTTATCGTGTTGATGCTAATATGTTCAAACCACAAGCTGACTTTTTTTATTAAAAGTATATGGTCAATCCATGAAAGATATCGGCATTTTAGATGGCGATCTTCTTGCCGTGCATAGCACAAAAGATGTGCGAAATGGACAGATTGTTGTCGCACGAATTGAAGATGAAGTGACAGTAAAACGCTTAGAACGTAAAGGTTCAGTTATTTATCTGCATGCAGAAAATGAAGAGTTTCAGCCGATTGTCGTTAATCTTGAAGAACAACCTCATTTTGAAATTGAAGGGATTGCAGTAGGGATCATTCGTAATAACGCTTGGATGTAATGATGAAAAGTGCGGTGAGAAAAATAAAGTGTTTTTTTGACCGCACTTTGTCTATTCTGGCTATTTGCCATTCGGCTTATTGCTCTCTATAATGCCAAAAAATTTTCAAATCAAGGAAGGAAACATGCAGTTTTCCAAAATGCATGGCCTTGGCAATGACTTTGTCGTTGTTGATGCTGTGACACAAAATGCCTATTTTACCCCTGAAACCATTAAACGCTTAGCCGATCGTCATCGTGGTATTGGTTTTGATCAGCTTTTAATTGTTGAGCCACCTTATGATCCAGATTTAGATTTCCATTATCGTATTTTTCAATGCAGATGGTAGTGAAGTGTCGCAATGTGGAAATGGGGCAAGATGTTTTGCGCGTTTTGTCACCTTAAAAGGGCTGACTAATAAAAAGGATATTGCAGTAAGCACGCAAAAAGGAAAAATGGTTTTAACGGTAAAAGAAGACGGGCAAATTCGCGTCAATATGGGCGAGCCGATTTGGGAACCCAATAAAATTCCTTTTACTGCCAACAAATTTGAAAAAAACTATATTTTACGTACCGATGTTCAAACGGTGCTTTGTGGTGCAGTATCAATGGGCAATCCACATTGCGTTGTTCAAGTGGACAATATTGAAACTGGCCAATGTAGCAGAGTTAGGTCCATTATTAGAAAATCACGAACGTTTTCCAGAAAGGGTAAACGCTGGATTTATGCAAGTCGTCAATCGTAACCACATTAAATTGCGTGTATATGAACGTGGTGCAGGTGAAACACAAGCTTGTGGCAGTGGCGCTTGTGCAGCAGCGGCTGTTGGAATTATGCAAGGTTTACTTGATAACAAAGTGCAGGTTGATCTACCTGGTGGTAGCTTGCTTATTGAGTGGGAAGGCGTAGGTTCGCCGCTTTATATGACGGGTGATGCTACTCATATCTATGATGGCAACATTCACCTTTAATCTCTTCTAATCGAATAAAAAATGCGTGGAGATTATCCACGCATTTTTTATTTATTGTTCAACTTCCACATCACGCTGATTTAATGGTTGCGTTGGGCGGTTGTTTTTCCCTTCCATTTCTTCTATTGCGGCAATTTGTGCTTTGCTTGCTTGAATTGGTGCTTTAAAAATGGTCCAAGCCACGTTTTCACTACAAGGTGGAGTAGTGAGCGACCCATTTAAGCGGAAGCGTGCCATCTCTTTTGGCATTAGTGCTTGAATATCAAGTGGTTGAGCCAATTTTTCTTTTTGTCCAACGGTGAGTTTTTTCTCAACGACTGGTGCTAATGCTGGATTAGCTTCACCTTCATTCACCATTACGGCAACAACCGCTAACGCTTTATCTTCACTTTGATGGACAAAATGAATTTCTAAAGGATAATGTTGGCGTTTAAAGGTATGCTCACTTGGTGTGTGAAAGTGAAATTGTTTTAAATAAAATGGTTTATTGTTGAGCGTAATAAATGGGGCATTTTCTTGTGCAACACTGACTTGCACGGTATGTCCATTGTTTTCTACTTGATACTCCGCAGGGAAGTAATTCATCTTAAGTGGTTTATTTGCCACTTTCATGCCATTATCTGCTTCAAGATTAACCGGCGACTGAACCTTTCCCTAGCTTACAGGTTTGATACTCGGTGAGCAAATCACCCCAATGTTCAGGGCTTTCTTTCCCATTATAAGACCAATGCGCTTTATGCGTTTGGGCAAATGATGTTGCACTTAATGCGATAAGTAAGCTAGAAAGCAATAGACGAGTCTTCATAAGGCACCTCTCCTTTTTTGTGGTATATGCCTCATTGATTCTACTGGTTCTGTATGATAACTTTTTGATTTCGGTCAAGTTTTGTTTGGGTGTTGGACTCATCGTACGAGTGAGGAAATGCTAAAAAAACCGTCTATTTCGACCGCACTTTTTTAGCCCTGACAGAGTCTTTCTCTCAGATCTTCTGCAGTTTTGCTGGTTTTTAATTCGTTCAAAAAAACGATATCCGCTTCAGGATATTCTTTATTGAGATAGCGTAGCCATTGTTTGATGCGGGCAACATGATAAAAACCAGAATCATGGAAGTTTTCCATTTCCGCATATTTTTGCAAGATTTTTTGAATATCCACCCAAGGCATTTTTTCGCAATTTTGTTTGAGTACAAGGCTTAAGTTTGGGATATTTAATGCACCACGCCCGACCATTAGATCTTCGCAACCTGTCGCTTTTCAAACATGCTTGACCATCTTCCCAACGCCAAATTTCACCATTAGCAATTACAGGGATCGTTAAGCGAGATCTCACTTCACCGATTTTTTCCCAATTGATGCGATCGGCACGATAGCCCATCGGCTTTGGTTCGACCGTGAATAGTGATTTCAGTCGCACCACCTTGTTGTACGGCATCGGCAATTTCAAAAGCTTGTGAAGTACAATCCCAACCTAATCGCACTTTCACACTGACAGGTAAAATGACTAGGTACGGTTTTGTCGTAGAGGCTAGGGTCGCTTGATAAATTAATTCAGGTTGTTTGAGTAGAGCTGCGCCTCCGTTACTACCCATTAACAGTTTTGGATGGGCAGCCACAATTTAAATCAATACCATGTGAGCCAAGCTCAATGGCACGATGGGCATTTTTCAGCAAGACAGTTTCGGATGTTGACCTAAAAGTTGGACGCGAACAGGTGTTCTAGAAGGGGTAAAGCCCTGATTTTTGAGTTCAGGGCAAAGACGATAAAAGACTTTTTCAGGTAAGAGTTGATCCACCACGCGGACAAATTCGGTGATGCAGAGATCATATTCATTCACTTCGGTTAAAAGCTGACGAACGAAAGGATCAAGCACCCCTTGCATAGGGGCGAGGATAACACGCACTATTTCCAGCCTTTCACTTTACAAATTAAATCGTAAGCAGCTTGGATTTGTTGCGCTTTTTCTTTGGCCATTTCCATCATTTCTGGCGGTAAGCCTTTAGCCACTAATTTATCCGGATGATGTTCATTCATTAAACGACGATATGCACGTTTTACGGCATTGCGATCATCGCTTTCACTCACACCCAATACTTTATAAGCATCGCTTAATGTTGGGCCAGAAGATTGTTGGTAACCACCTTGTTGTTGGTATTGATAGCCACCTTGCTGTTGATAACCGCCCTGTTGGTATTGGCGATAGAATCCACCTTGAGTAAATTGACGAGCTGCAATTTCCATTGCCAGCATTTGCTCAAACTGCATACGGGAAAGACCAAGCTCTTCGGCCACCACATAAAGCACTTCTTTTTCCGACTCATGTAATTGAGAATCAGCAAATGCAGCCTGCACTTGTACGTGCAAGAACATTCTCAGTAAATCAGCTCGTTGTCCACATCCAATGCGGAATTCACGAATCACCTGACGTAGTGGAAAATCGGTTGCTTTACCTCGACTAAATGCCTCTTGAGCAAGTTTGCGATGGCTCTCATCTAATTGCATCTGGTTCATCAATTGATTTGCCAGTTGAATATCTTCTTCTGTCACTCGACCTTTGGATTTACTTAAATGTCCAAGTACCGCAAAAGTAGTTTGCATAAAGAGCGCTTGTCGGGTCGTTTTTTTCTTAAAAAAGCTAGAGTTAACCGAACCAAGCTCATAGAGTTTTTTATCTGCGATTGAGCCTAAAATAAGTCCTGCGATGGCACCGAAAAAGCCACCCCATTTAAAACCGAGAAAAACGCCGATAATCTTTCCAAAAAAATACATTCTCTTCCCCTAAAGTGCGGTCAAAAAGGTCTTTTTGATAATAATGGGCAGACGCAAATGTCTGCCCTTACATTAATATGGCTTTATTCTTATTTTTTTCAAGTGATGAATTACACACCATAACTTTCACGATAAGCACGCATCGCTGGCAAATATTGCTGATAATCGGGTTCTTTTTCAATGAATTGCATTAAATCATCCAAATCAATAATGGAAAGCACTTGGCACTGGTAGTCTCGTTCCACTTCTTGAATGGCAGAAAGTTCGCCTTTGCCTTTTTCCTGACGATTTAATGCAATAAAGACAGCGGCTAATTTGGCGTGATTGGCTTCAAGAAGCGCCATGGATTCACGAATGGCTGTGCCAGCGGTGATGACATCATCGACTAATAATACATTGCCGGTTAATGGGCTACCGATCAAATTACCGCCTTCACCGTGATCTTTGGCTTCTTTGCGGTTAAAGCAAACAGGTGTATCACGATTAAATTGATTGAATAGTGCAATGGAAACGCTCGTCGCAATCGGAATGCCTTTATAGGCAGGTCCAAAAATAACATCAAAATCGACCGCACTTGATTGAATTGCCTTCGCGTAGTATTCACCTAAGCGAGCAAGATCTGCACCAGTGCTGAATAATCCTGCATTGAAAAAAATAAGGGCTTTTTTTCGACCTGATTTTTAGGGTAAACTCACCAAATTTGAGCACTTACGACTCAACGCGAAATTTAATAAATTCGATTTTGTAGCTTTCCATTTTTTGTTCCTATAAACCTAATGCTTCACGTTGTGCAGCGAAGATTTGTTCGCAGCCTTGTTTTGCTAAGCCTCAATAAGGTGAGTAATTCTTCGTGGCTGAATGGTTCACCTTCTGCAGTACCTTGCACTTCGATCATGCGGCCATCTTCCATCATCACAACGTTCATGTCTGTTTCAGCGGCTGAATCTTCCACATATTCCAAATCACACACGGCTTCACCTTCAACAATTCCAACCGAAATTGCAGCAACCAGACCTTTGATTGGATTGGTTTTTAATGTGCCGTTAGCGATTAAACCGTTGATAGCATCACATAAAGCCACTGCTGCACCGGTGATAGAAGCAGTTCTTGTACCACCATCCGCTTGAATCACATCGCAGTCTAAGGTAATCGAGCGTTCGCCAAGGGCTTCTAAGTCAACCATAGCACGTAATGAGCGAGCGATTAAGCGTTGAATTTCCATGGTGCGTCCACCTTGTTTGCCTTTTGCCGCTTCACGTTGCATACGGCTGTGTGTAGAGCGTGGCAACATGCCATATTCTGCTGTCACCCAACCTTGATTTTGTCCTTTTAAGAAACGCGGTACGCTTTCATCAACACTCGCCGTACATAAAACTTTAGTATCACCAAATTCAACTAATACTGAGCCTTCAGCATGTTTCGTGTAATTACGGGTGATTTTTAATTGGACGAGATTGATGATTTTTCACGATTATTTGGACGCATTCTGAATTCCTTTATTTTTTTATTGATAAAAAAAGCGTGCCTATTTTAGCACGCTTTTCACTGTTTTATGGATTTGCTTGTTCAAACTCACGAATTTTATTAAAGACATCTTGTAAATCGGAGCCGTAGTTGATTTTTTGCAATTCAGGAACAGAGTTTGATTTCACTAACATTCTGAGTGGTTGGAAATTGCATATTGCACAAGTAGATTTGTTGATGTGGCAACATATGCTGTACAAAATGAGTGAGTGCATGAATACCGCCGGTATCCAGCACGGTCACGGCATCGCATTGCAATACGATATGTTTGATCTCGTGATCCGTATGTACGGTTTTATCGTGTAAATCCGCAAAGAGTTTATCCGCCGCAGCAAAGAATAGTGGACCACTGATACGATAAGCTAACACATCATTTCAGATCTTCTGGTGCAGGTTGTTCAATCGCTTTTGTCATTTCTGCAATGGTGCGGATAAATAAGAGGCTCGCCAATAATACGCCAACTGAGATGGCAATCACCATATCAAATAACACAGTGAGAATTAAGCAAGTGAACAACACAGCAATTTCGTTTTTTGTGGAGCGACGCGCCAAACGAATAATTTCAGGTACATTTGCCATATGCCAAGCTACCATTAATAGCAATGCAGCCATGGAAGAGAGTGGTAAATAAGATAGCGCATTCGCAAAGAATAACAGTGAGAATAAGACTAAGAGTGCATGAACGACACTAGATATTGGTGATACTGCTCCTGATTTCACATTAGCTGCTGAGCGAGCAATTGCGGCAGTTGCGGTAATCCCGCCTAAGAATGGTGAGACAATATTCCCTAAGCCTTGAGCGAGTAATTCATTATTGGAGCGATGTTTGGTATCCGTCATATTATCTAAAATGACCGCACAAAGTAGTGACTCAATCGCACCTAATACTGCCATTGAAAAAGGCTGCAGGCAAGAGAGTCTGTATGCGATCAAAATTCCAATTGATGATTTCACCTTGCGCATTTGGAATATTCCAAGGTAAGGCAAATTCAGGCAAGACATTCGGAATACCATTTCCCGTTGTGCCATCCGCTAAGGTGTAGTGGAACGCCGTACCAATGGTTTCAATCGAGAAACCAAATTGCCCTAAGGCTAATGCCATCAGTGTACCAATAATCACCGCAGGTAAATGACCTGGCACAGGTAAACGAAGTTTATGCCATTGGGTGAGCACAAATAAGGTGACGACACCAACAGCGGTATCAGCCCAGCTAATCGTCGGAAGTGCGGTCAAAATAGCTCTGTACTTTTTCAATATAGTGAGGTGGCATTTGGGCAATATCTAAACCTAAGAAATCTTTGATTTGCAATGTACCGATGGTGATCCCAATTCCGCAGGTAAAGCCAAGTGTAACGGGGAGAGGAATGTACTCAATTAATCGCCCTAATCGAGATAAGGCCATGATGACTAAAATAATCCCCGAAAGTAGCGTCGCCATAAGCAAACCACTGAGTCCAAATTGTTGGGTGACGGGATATAAAATCACGACAAATGCCGCAGTTGGCCCAGAAATATTGAAACGCGATCCACCGGTTAACGCAATCACGATCCCCGCTACGATAGCGGTATAAAGACCATGTTGTGGTGGAACACCGCTAGCAATCGCTAAAGCCATGGAGAGGGGAATCGCAATGACTCCTACTGTAAGCCCAGCAATAATATCTTTAATCAATTTTTGTTTTCCGTAACCTTCACGGAAAGATTCTTTCAATGCGCTAAATGGTTTGACAGCCAGAAACACATTTTTTTAGAAAAAGAGATTTGATTTGCATAAAAAAATACGACAATAGAAAAGAGATAAGTTTATATTTTTAGCTAAAAAGGAATAGGATTTTTTTATGTTCTAGCTCAAAAAAACTTGACTAATCTTAGATAAATCTTTATATTTCACGCACTTCAAAACGGTGAGATGTCCGAGTGGTTGAAGGAGCACGCCTGGAAAGCGTGTATGTGCGAAAGTGCATCGGGGGTTCGAATCCCCCTCTCACCGCCATTCAAATATTTTCTTTTCTGAATTTAAAATCATCTTTTAAATCAATTATTTTTTGAGATCTAGAATTGACGATATTTTTTTGTACAAAAATATGCGTTGAATTGATTACTTTCGCTGAAAAAAAGTAAATAGAAAAAAACAATAATAGATTGAGATGAGTTATGGCACGCCCTAAAAGGATTCGAACCTTTGACCCACGCCTTAGAAGGGCGTTGCTCTATCCAGCTGAGCTAAGGGCGCATTTCAAGGGTTACATCTTTTGTATGGAATTTCGAGGGAAATATAAAAGAAGTGGTCGGCGAGATAGGATTTGAACCTACGACCCACTGGTCCCAAACCAGTTGCGCTACCAAGCTGCGCTACTCGCCGACGATTGAGCACAATTATAGTGAGCTTTTCTTTTCAGTCAATTAATTTTTTAGATTCCTCTTTCAACTGCTCAAAATTATTCCAGTTTTTTTCAACCGCTCTTTTGTTGTCTTTGTAAAATAAGGCGTTGTCAGTTAAAATAGCAAACGTTTACTTAATTCCACCTTGAGGAAAAACGCATGACCGCCCAAATTATTTCAGGTACTGAACTATCAAAAAAAATCAAATCTGATGTTGCCAATAAAATTGAACATTATCGTGCTCAAGGTAAACGTGCGCCAGGACTTGCAGTAATTTTAGTGGGCGCAGATCCCGCTTCTCAAGTCTATGTGGGCAGTAAACGTAAAAGTTGCGAAGAGATTGGAATGGTCTCGAAATCCTATGATTTACCTGAAACCACGACAGAGGCGGAATTACTACAACTGATTGACCAATTAAATGCCGATGAAAGCATTGATGGCATTCTCGTCCAGCTTCCATTGCCTGAACAAATTAATAGTACATCAGTGATTGAGCGTATTAGCCCTGAAAAAGATGTGGATGGATTCCACCCTTATAATGTGGGACGTTTATGCCAACGTATCCCAACTTTACGCGCTTGTACCCCTTATGGTGTGATGAAATTATTAGAAACCACAGGTATCGATTTACACGGTAAACATGCCGTGATCGTTGGTGCATCAAATATTGTAGGGCGTCCAATGTCGCTTGAATTATTATTAGCAGGCGCTACTGTCACGGTGACACACCGTTTTACCAAAGATTTAGAGCATCATATTCGTCAGGCGGATGTTTTAGTTGTAGCTGTGGGCAAACCTCGGTTTATTCCAGGCGATTGGATTAAAGAAGGGGCAACAGTCATTGATGTGGGGATTAACCGTATCAATGGCAAATTAGTGGGCGATGTGGAATATGATGTGGCGATACAAAAAGCGGCTTATATTACGCCAGTACCGGGTGGAGTAGGGCCAATGACAGTTGCCATGCTGATGTTTAATACACTTTATGCTTATGAGCATAACAATCAATTAGTTTAAGGAATGAAAAAAGTGCGGTTAAATTTGACCGCACTTTTTGTATTAATGTAATTTCAATCTTGGTTTTAAATAGTGGTTAAGTTTATCCACTAAAATAATCAAGCCAATCTTAATACATCCATGTAAAGCATGTTGATGCATACGATATAAAGACACATACGCAAACTGAGCAAATTTACCTTGAACAGTCAGTGGGTTTTTCCCAAATTTATTTGAAATGCTACCCAATGCGGTAAAGCTTGAAAGAGAAACCAAGGTTCCTTTATCGTTGTATTTGAAATGCTTTTAATGGTTTTTGCTCAAAAAGTGCAAAGATATTTTTTGCACAGGCTTTTGCCATTTGATGTGCTGCTTGCGCTCTTGGCGGGACTAATTTACCGTTTGGTTGCATTAATGCCGCACAATCACCAATGGCAAAAATACTGTCATCCACCGTAGTTTGAAGGGTATCTTTTACCACTAATTGATTGATACGGTTAAGCTCTAATCCATCGAATTGCTGTGTCACCGTTGAGGTGCGAACACCCGCCGCCCACACAATAAGATCAGCTTTGATTTCTTCGCCATCTTTGGTGATAAGTGTATTTGGTTGGGCTTCTGTGATCATCGTATTTAATTTCACGTTTGCACCCATTTCTTGCAATTCATCTAATACCGCTGCAGATAAATTTTCAGGTAGAGCCGGTAATAAGCGAGGACCAGCTTCAACTAAGGTGACTTGCAAGCAAGAATTATCAATTTTGCCGTAACCGTAAGAAGACAAGTCTTCAGTCGCATGATAAAGCTCCGCAGTTAATTCCACACCAGTTGCACCGCCGCCAACAATCGCAATATTGACTTTGCTTTTCATCCACTAATTTCTGTTTAAATTCTTCTTCACCAATATCATCTAATGCACGGTTTTCAGAGAATTTAAGGAATAATTCCAACATTCTTTGTTGGAAGCGAAGTGCTTGATCAGAGCTATCTAAGAAAATACAGTTATCAGCCACGCCTTTTGTATTGAAATCATTCGATTTACTGCCGATCGCAATCACTAAGTAATCATAAGGAATACGACGCGCAACCACGAGCATATCGCCTTCTTGCCCATAAACAGGGGGCAAGTTCAACATATTTTTTTGTTCACGATTAATGCGCGTGATTGAGCCTTGCTCAAAGCTAAAATGGTGGTTTTTTTACCGTGTGCACGATAGCTCAGAGAATCCGTGCCATCATCCATCACACCTGTAGCAATTTCATGTAATAGAGGGTTTCCACAAGTGGGTCGCATTGCGATCCACAAGCGTCACTTTAGCCTGTTTTTTACGACCTAATTTGTCGCCCTAAAAATGTCGCTAACTCTATGCCGCCAGCGCCACCGCCAACGATCACGACGTTTTTTTCATAAAGTACTCCTAAAAGCAAAAATTGTTAAAAAAATGTTAAACTAATGTAATGATAGCATAACAAATAAACAAGGCGAAAAAAATTTAATGGAAAATGACCGCACTTTATTGATGGCAGCGATCGTAAAGCGGTTGTAATTGTTGAATGGTTTTTTTCGTGATAAATGAAAACAGGGATCAATTTGATGAAGTTCAGCTTTTTTTCAATGCTTTTTTTCCAATGCACCAAAAAAATCTTCATCTGAACGTAAGAGCAGATCCTTTTTCAGCAAATATGTTTTCACTTGGCGAAAATCATCATATTCGCTTTCATCTTCTCGCCAAATATCAAAAATCAGCAAATTGTTTGAAATCAAATTGATCAAGCCACTGATTATATTGTTGCACATTAATTTGTGAGCGATCTGCATCGATAGCAATGCCAATCTAAACACACTCTTAGTCGGCGACGATTTAATAACACTGAAAAAGATTGCTGCAGAATTTTGATTAAACTCGTATTTAAAATAAGCGAAGAAATGCGCCCGTACTTGCCAACCATTGGTCCAACTTTCAATATGCGGTTTCGCAAAAGGTGTACCAAGCTGCTTTGCGACTTCTTGAATAATCGCTTTCCAGTTATCCCAATGTAATTTGTAATCAGCTTTAATCGCCGGAATATCTTCTGGGACAGAAATTTTCTTTCATTTGGGCGAATTGGTAGAAAGGAATATTGAATAGTTCACAAGATTCAGCCGTAAGCGAGAGCATAGCGTTTCCTTAAAAATCACTGTAATTTTTGACCGCACTTTGTGTGAAGAACTGTTTGTCTTCCCAACGCAACAGGGTCATTCGATTATTCCACACACAACCTGTATCTAAGGCATAAATACCTTTTGGAGTTGGCTCATCGACTAAACTTGCCCAATGCCCAAAGACAATGGGAATTTGTTTATAAAGTGGGATTATCTAAATTAAACCAAGGCGTGAGCTCCGCTGGCGCATCTTTTAAAGAGGATTTACAGGCAAAAATCAAAGCGATGATCCAAATAGCAAAAAAACGCATTCGAGTGAAAAGCATTAATAATGTAACGATGACGCGCTAAGCCCTGTAAATCTAGGGCGACCAGCGATCTAGGCTGTTCAGAATACATATTTTTCAATGAGATAATGAAAATCCCCATTTTGTAAAATCTGTTCCACTTCAGTCGCACAAGATTTCGCAGTTTCTAAATCCCAATCAGGCGAAATGCCTGCGTGTGCCATCAGGAAGTTTAATTTTTCATTATGCACAAGTAATGGGTTGATGGCGTAACCAATGAATCAGTTCATCAAAAATCGGGTGCATTAAAAAAATGGCATCGACACGATCACGAGGTTTTCACTTTTTTTAATACCCAGTGCGGTTGCAATTAGATGCAGATCGTGATTACCAAGGACAGTCTGTGCCGAATTTCCAAGTGATTTTACAAAACGAAGACATTCAAGTGATTTATCGCCACGCGCCACAAGATCCCCCACAAGATAAAGTTTATCTTGCGTAGGATTGAAATCTACACGCTCTAATAAAAGCTGTAATTCATCATAACAGCCTTGCAAATCACCGACGAAATAGGTTGCCATTTTTTTGACCGCTCTTTTTACTCTTCTGAATCTAAGATTTCATCTTTATTAATATCAGCTGGAGGATTATCCGCCAACCAGTTTGCTAAGCGCGCATAATCTGCGATAGCCAAATTTTCTGCACGTGCATTTAAATCAATACCAAGTGCGGTCAGATTTTCAGGTGAAAATAGTGTTGAAAGTGCATTGCGTAATGTTTTTCGACGTTGATTGAACGCTTGGGAGCAAACACGGTTCAACCAATATAAATCTTTTCACTGGATGTGGCAATTCTTTATGCGGAATTAAACGCACAACGGCTGAATCTACTTTCGGTGCAGGTTTAAATGCAGAAGGTGGCACTTCAAGTACAGGCATCACTTGGCAGAAATATTGCGCCATAATGGTTAAACGACCGTAAGCTTTGCTATTTGGCCCTGCGCATAAGCGTTTGACCACTTCTTTTTGTAGCATGAAGTGCATATCTTGAATCACATCATGATACTTAAACAAGTGGAACATCAATGGGGTAGAAATGTTGTAAGGCAAGTTACCAAATACACGTAATTTCTGCCCTTTTTCTGCTAAATTTTCTTTTGTATAAAGCTCACCAAAATCAAATTGCATTGCATCCGTTTCAATAACGGTGAGCTTTTGATGTAAAAATGGATGATGACGTAAACGTTCTGCAAGGTCTCGGTCAAGCTCTACCACTGTCAGATGCTCGACAAGTTCACCAACAGGCTCTGTTAATGCTCCAAGTCCCGGACCAATTTCCACTAAGAATTGATTGGGTTGTGGGTAAATCGCCGCTACGATACCTTGAATTACAGAAGTATCATGTAAAAAGTTTTGACCAAAGCGTTTACGCGCTGTATGGCCTAAGTGTTTTTTTGAATTCATAAGTACTATTTAATAAGAAAAGTGCGGTTATTATAGAGCCTGTATTTCTTTTGTAAATCATTCCTAAGTCTTGATACAACTTACAAATTGGTAAAAAAAGTGATTTTTTTCTGTTCAATTTTATTTTAATCTTTCGTCTAACGCCAAAAAAACGGCTATAATCCGCCCTGTTTTTTTCATTTATAACCCGCAAAAAAAGTGCGGTCAAAAAAAATCATAATTTTAGAGGATAAAATGGCAAAAAGAAGATTGCATTGAAATGCAAGGCACAATTTTGGAAACCTTACCCAAATACCATGTTCCGCGTTGAGTTAGAAAATGGTCACGTAGTGACTGCACATATTTCTGGCAAAATGCGTAAAAACTATATTCGTATCTTAACGGGCGATAAAGTAACCGTAGAAATGACGCCTTATGACTTAAGCAAAGGTCGTATCATTTTCCGTAGCCGTTAATTTTAGAATTAGAAAAAGCCGATATGTTGATATCGGCTTTTTTTGTTTGAAAAGCGTACAAATTATTTGAAGTCTGGAAAAAAATCTGTATAATCAGCGCCCTTAGCCACGTTCATTTTTTCGTTCCTTGCCTTTGCAGATTGGTGGCTAATCTACGTCAAAGGCTGATTAACCCGTAAGGAGCAGTAATGCGTCACTACGAAATCGTGTTTATGGTTCATCCGGACCAAAGCGAGCAAGTACCAGGTATGATCGAACGTTACACAGGTTCTGTTAAAGAAGCTGGTGGTCAAGTTCATCGCCTAGAAGATTGGGGTCGTCGTCAATTAGCGTACCCAATTAACAAATTACACAAAGCACACTATGTGCTTATGAATGTAGAAGCGCCTCAACAAGTCATCGACGAGCTAGAAACGACTTTCCGTTATAACGATGCTGTATTACGCAGTCTTGTTATCCATACTAAGCACGCCGTAACCGAAGCGTCCCCAATGAAAGCGGCTAAAGAAGAACGTAAACCTTTAGCTGAAGTTGAAAACAACGATTTTGAGGATGCTGAAGAGTAATTCAAAACTTGATAATCGCTTCTCGTTAATCGGCACTGTGTGTCAATTACCCAAGCGAAGCAAAAGCCCTAACGGGATTGCGCATTGCCAGTTTTGGCTGGAACATCGTTCCGAACAAGTCGAAAGTGGTTTATCACGCCAAGCGTGGTTAAAGATGCCAGTTCAAGTCAGTGGCAATCAGTTAATAGAAAAAACTCAAAGCATTACGGTCGGCAGTAAACTTCTTGTGGTGGGGTTTATTACTTCACATAAAACCTCAAATGGTTTAACGCAGTTAGTATTGCATGCCGAGCAAATCGAATTTATAGATTAGGAGACAGCCAAATGGCACGTTATTTCCGTCGTCGTAAGTTCTGCCGTTTCACAGCGGAAAATGTTGTTGAAATCGATTACAAAGATATCGCTACATTAAAGAACTACATTTCTGAAAGCGGCAAAATTGTACCAAGCCGCATTACCGGTACTCGTGCGAAGTACCAACGCCAATTAGCACGCGCAATCAAACGCGCTCGTTATTTAGCGTTATTACCTTACTCTGATTCTCATCACAATTAAGAAGGAGTTAGGAAATGCAAGTAATTCTTTTTAGATAAAAATCGTTCACCCTAGGTAACGTAGGTGATCAAGTTAATGTTAAATCTGGTTTCGCTCGTAACTTCTAATCCCACAAGGTAAAGCGGTTATGGCAACTAAATCTAACATTGAACACTTTGAAACTCGTCGCGCAGAGTTAGAAGCAGCGGCAGCCGCAAGTTTAGCAGCAGCTCAAGCTCGCGCAGCACAAGTGACTGCATTAGGTTCTGTAACTATCGCATCTAAAGCAGGTGATGAAGGTCGTTTATTCGGCGCAATCACTACTCGTGATGTAGCAGAAGCAGTAACTGCAGCTGGGCGTTGAAATTGCGAAAAAGCGAAGTTCGTTTACCAAACGGTCCAATCCGTACTCTTGGTGACCACGATGTTCGTTTCCAACTTCACGGCGAAGTATTTGCAACATTAGATGTTATCGTTGTTGCAGAATAATTATCAAAGTTTTTTTGATAAAAGAAAACCCGACATTATGTCGGGTTTTTTTGTTTTTTTCTAGATTAAGAAAATATTTTGGTTATTTCGTCGAGAATAAAAAGTGCGGTCATTTTTTGACCGCACTCTTTACTTATCAATTTAGTATTTTTTTAAATTACAAACCTAATACGGCAAATAATACCCAAACAGTGTAAATGGTTGCTAGACCGTAGAAGATAAATCCGCCTGCAGGCACGTGAATTTTTAAGATCGTGCATCGCGTGATGGATACGGTGTAAACCACACCACATTGGGAAAATGGTTAAAACTAAGATAACTAATTTTCCGATCCAAGAATAAGCGAATGTAATTAAGTTATGTGGATCAATTAATCCGAAATGGTAACAATAAACCAAGGATTAAGATTACCACAGGGAAGAAAAATCGCACTGACAGTCCCGCCAGCACCAAACATCAACCATACTGGTGGTTCACCAGAGCGTTTTTGGATTTTTGTTCGACCATTTTTTTCTCCCTACATATAAACTAAAAATTAATGCGATAACACTAATCACAGCTGTAACTGCCCAAAGTGCATTTCTTAACACGTGATGTGGTAAACGTTCATTTTTAACAATGATGTTCATCACTTTTGGTGTCATCACGAAATAAGTTGCAGTGTGATATAAAGTCGCAATTAATGTGATGATATTTAAGAATCACCACAATTGGATTTCTTAAGAAGCCAATGAAATCAATAATGCCTAGAGCCTGGAACAGGATTGCTTGCAAGGCAAAAGTACGCCATAAAAGCAATACGATACAGAACCATACGGCAAAGATCGAGGTTGCTTCACGCACCATATAAGCTTTGTAGAAATCCAATTTTTGCCACCAAGTAGCCGTCATTGGGCGAACATATTTTTTACGTTTACTTACTGTTACTGACATATTCTTCCCCTTAGCCTTTTGGTTTTAGCATTGAGATAACATAATCTTTGGCACTTTCCACTTTGCCTTGGTTGATTGCAGAAGCTGGATCCACGTGTTTTGGACACACTTCAGAACAATAACCGACGAAAAGTACAGCTCCAAACACCGTTTTTACCATTTAATAATGGCATACGTTGTGCTTTACCATGGTCACGGTTATCAAGGTTGTAACGGTGTGCCATTGTAATTGCAGCTGGGCCTAAGAATTCAGGATTTAAACCAAATTGCGGACAAGCGGCATAGCATAAACCACAGTTGATACACATTGAGAATTGACGATATTTTTCAAGCTGTGCCGGAGTCTGTTTAGTACGGCTGACTTGCAATTCTTTTGATGGGTGTGGTTTACCATCTAGTGCAGGTGCTTCGTTACCAATAATATAAGGTTTAATTGCCTCTAAACTTTCGATAAAGTGGCTTAAATCAACCACTAAGTCGCGTTCAATTGGGAAGTTTGCTAATGGTTCAATACGCATATGGCCGCTGTAATCACGTAAGAACGTTTTACAAGCCAATTTAGGTTTGTTATTGACCATCATCCCACAAGAACCGCAGATCGCCATACGGCAAGACCAACGATAAGAAAGAGACGGTTCAAGTTTATCTTTAATATAACCTAACGCATCTAAAAGAGAGGTTTGGTTATCATAAGGTACTTGATAAGAGCTTAAATGTGGCTCTTGATCGTTTTCTGGGTTGTAGCGTAATACTTCTACAGTCATTACCGGTGAATTAGCCATTTGCTTGCTCCTTAGCTTTCGCAGCCGCTTCTGCCGCTTCTGCTTCAGCACCATAAACACGTTTTGCTGGTTGAGATTTAGTGATTTTTCACCGGGCTGTATTCAATACGCGGTGCATCATCGCCATTGTAGTAAGCAAGGGTGTGTTTTAAATAATTCACATCATCACGTTCAGTGTAGTCTAAGCGTTGGTGTGCACCACGAGACTCTTTACGTTCAATTGCAGAGTTGGCAATAGATTGTGCCACATCAAGGATGTAACCTAATTCTACCGTGTAAAGTACATCGGTATTGAATACGCTTGAACGGTCTGTTACACGGATACGTTTATAACGTTCTTTAAGCTCAGCAATTTTATCTACTGCTTTTTGCATGCTTTCTTGGTCACGGTAGATACCACAACCTTCTTCCATTACGGTACCCATTTCATCACGGATTTCAGACCAAGATTCATTACCTTCTTGGTTATAAAGTGCTTCAAGGCGAGCCACAACATCTTGAGCTTGCGCATCAACTGCTGCACGGTTTGCAGGTTTCGCTTCTGCTGCACGTTGTGCGGCATATTCACCTGCAACACGGCCTAAAACCACTAATTCAGCAAGCGAGTTAGAACCTAAACGGTTTGCGCCATGTAAACCAGAAGACGCACATTCACCCACAGCAAATAACCCTTTAATACGAGTTTCGCTGTTGTAATCTACTTCGATACCACCCATGGTGTAGTGAACAACTGGACGAACAGGGATTGGTTCATTAACTGGGTTTACACCTTCATAAGCACTGGCTAATTCACAAATGAATGGAAGACGTTCATGTAAATATTTTTTTCACCCTAAGTGACGTAAGTCAAGGTGAACCACATCGACACCTTTTGCAGTTTTTTTAAGGTGTTGCCTTTACGCCACTCTTGCCAGAATGCTTGTGAAACTTTATCACGTGGACCAAGTTCCATATATTTGTTTTCAGGTTTACCGATTGGGGTTTCAGGACCTAGACCATAATCTTGTAAATAACGGTAGCCGTTTTTATTCACTAAGATACCGCCTTCACCACGACAACCTTCAGTCATTAAGATACCGGTGTTTGGTAAGCCGGTTGGGTGATATTGGACGAATTCCATATCACGAAGAGGAACACCGTGACGATATGCCATTGATAAACCATCACCAGTTACGATACCGCCGTTGGTGTTGAATTTAAATGCACGACAACCACCACCAGTTGCAATCACAACCGCATTTGCGTTGATTTGAACAAGTGAACCTTCCATCATATTCATCGCAACCATACCGCGAGCATGACCATCATCAACTAAGATGTCTAAAAACGAAGTGCTCGTCAAAACGTTGAATTTGTGGATATTGAATGGATGTTTGGAAAAGAGTATGTAATAAGTGGAAACCGGTTTTGTCTGCCGCGAACCAAGTACGTTCGATTTTCATCCCACCGAAACGACGCACGTTCACATCGCCATCTGCTTTACGGCTCCAAGGGCAACCCCAACGTTCAAGCTGAGTCATTTCCACTGGAGAATGTTCAACGAAGTATTCCACCACATCTTGTTCACATAACCAGTCACCACCGGCAACGGTATCGTGGAAGTGTTTATCGTAGGAATCTTCCTCTTTAATTACTGCGGCCGCACCACCTTCTGCTGCAACCGTATGGCTACGCATAGGATAAACCTTAGAAACTAATGCGATCTTTAAGTTAGGGTTTGCTTCTGCTGCTGCAATTGCTGCACGTAAACCGCCGCCACCGGCACCAACAATAGCAATATCGACATTAACCGTTTGCACGATATCCTCCAATCATATAGAAAGTAAAAAAATAAAACGCCCTAAATTAATAGGGGCTTGTGGTAATTCTGCCACTTTTGTTTACAAATTAGTAACTTTTTTTCCTGAATAAACAGATAAAATATCAAAAGTGTGATCTAACTCAAAAAAGTTAATTTTTTATATATTTATAGATGATAACCGTTTGCGTTTAAGAATGATTTAGTCGGATTATTGAGTTAAAAATCAGTCTTGTTTACAATAGCCTAATTCATTTTAAACGTGAAAAACGGAGAAAAAAATGACCGCACTTAGCGATGAAAAAACACAATGGCAACCTTCCGCCTCAATTAAAAATTTATTGGCGCGAGCCAAAATTATTGCCGATATTCGTCAGTTCTTTACTGAACGTGGATTATTAGAAGTGGAAACCCCTGTTTTAAGTGAATTTGGCGTAACGGATCTTCACCTTTCAACTTTTAGTACAGAATTTATCGCACCTTTTGATGAGTTGTCGAAAACGCTCTGGCTTTCTACCAGCCCAGAATATCACATGAAACGTTTATTAGCGGCAGGCAGTGGACCGATTTTTCAAATTGGCAAAGTGTTTCGTAATGAAGAAGCGGGCAATCGCCATAATCCGGAATTCACCATGCTTGAATGGTATCGACCGCACTTTGATATGTATCGCCTGATGAATGAAGTGGATGATTTGTTACAACAGATCCTAGATTGTAAACCGGCAGAAACCTTAAGTTATCAATTTGTCTTCCAAGAATATGTAGGATTAGATCCATTATCAGCGACTCGTCAAGAATTAGTAGAAGCAGCACGTAAAGCACAACTTTATGGCAGATGAAGATGAAGATCGTGATACTTTACTACAATTTTTATTCAGTGAAGTGGTAGAACCTAAAATCGGACAAGAGGCCCCTGTTGCGGTTTATCATTTCCCTTCTTCCCAAGCTGCGCTCGCTCAACTAAGCCCAGAAGATAGCCGAGTGGCAGAACGTTTTGAGTTCTATTATAAAGGCTTAGAGTTAGCTAACGGTTTCCATGAGCTCACCGATGCGCGTGAACAGCAACATCGCTTTGAGCAAGATAACCGCCTACGCGAAAAAGCAGGTTTGCCACAACGTGAAATTGATCATCGTTTACTGGCGGCATTACAAGCAGGAATCCCCGAATACATCAGGCGTGGCTTTAGGTGTTGATCGTCTCATTATGATTGCATTAGGCGCTGAAAGTATTAAAGAAGTGATTTCATTTTCGGTGGAATGTGCCTAAGTTTATATAGCGTGTTTTGCACGCTTTTACCTAAAAATGATTATAATGTGTGCCACGCTTTTTTGATCTAGATAAATATTTATGTAAAAAACGTATATAAAACTGTTAGTCCGATCACATTTTCTTATGTTGTACTTCGCACCCAATTTAAAACCTTATCATAATACCGCCACTAGCTTAATGAACACTCATTAAATAAAATGATTTTATGATTAACTTTAGAGGGTAATATATGAGCACTACAACTAATAAAAAAATGGAATAAATTTGATGTCGCTTGGGTGTTAAATTTATTTGGGACCGCTGTGGGGCAGGGGTACTATTTTTTTACCAATCAATGCAGGGATGGGGGGCTTCTGGCCATTTGGTGGTGATGGCTATTTTAGTTGGCCCGATGACATACTTTGCTCATCGTGGTTTGGCTTATTTCGTATTATCTTCTTCTAAACCAGGCAGTGATATTACCGAAGTAGTAGAAGAGCATTTCGGCCCAACCGCAGGGAAAATTAATTACCTTATTATATTTCTTTGCGATCTTCCCAATTTTATTGATTTATGGAAACGGGATCACCAATACCGTCGATTCTTTCATCGTTAATCAATTAGGCATGGCTTCACCAAATCGTGTAATCCTTTCTTTTGTATTGATTGCAATATTGATTTCAGTCATGTTATTCAGTGAAAAAGTAATGTTGAAAATCACTGAATTATTGGTTTATCCATTGGTATTGATTCTCTTTGCATTATCTATTTACCTCATTCCTCAATGGAATGCATCAATGCTTTATGAACTTCCTACTGCTGGTGGTTTTTGTCACGACATTGTGGTTAACTATCCCAGTATTGGTCTTTCTCTTTTAACCATTCTCCGGCAATTTCTTCTTTCACGGTTTCTCAACAACGTGAATATAAAGATTTTGATACAACGGAATATCACATTGGTCGTACAGAAAAAGGGACTTCAACCGTATTACTTTTCTTCGTGATGTTCTTTGTGTTTAGCTGTGTATTAACCTTAACACCAGCAGAGTTATTAGAGGCAAAAAGCACAAAAATATCAGTATCTTGTCTTATCTTGCGAACAAATTTGATAATCCATACATTTCTTATTTTTGCACCATTAGTGGCTTTCTTAGCGATTACGAGTTCATTCTTTTGGCCATTATTTAGGGGCTCGTGAAGGTTTAGAAGGTTTATACCTCAAAAATGAAAGGTGAAAGTGTAAATCGTAAAAAAATTAAATTACGGTACTGCAGTATTCTTCTTACTCACTTTATGGGGCGTAGCAATCATTAACCCAAGTATTTTTAGGCTTTAATCGAATCGCTTGGCGGTCCCAATTATTGCGATGATCCTTTTTCATTATGCCAATGTATGCTATCCGCAATGTACCTGCGATGAAACGTTATCAAGATCGTTTTAGCAATGTATTTGTAACAGTAATGGGATTAATTGCTATCTCTGCGGTTGTATATGGATTATTATAAGCGGCTTTTTTTAGTTTAGCTTAGGATTGAAAATAATATGATTAGTGTATTTGATATGTTTAAAGTGGGGGTTGGGCCATCCAGCTCCCATACTGTCGGCCCAATGAAAGCAGGCAAGCAGTTTATTGATGATTTAATCGAACAAAGGTAAATTTGATGCAGTCGCGACCTTGCATGTGGATGTATATGGCTCCCTTTCAATGACAGGGCTTGGTCATAATACAGATATTGCGATCATCATGGGATTAGCCGGTTATCTACCGCACGATGTAGACATTGATTTAATCCCAACCTTTATCGACCAGGTTAAACAAACCAAAAAAACTGTCGATTGCACAGGGTAAAAAAACGGTTAATTTCGATTGGGATGCCAATATGGTATTCCATAATTCTTTTTTATCATTGCATGAAAACGGCATGACAATTACCGCATTAGATGCTGAACGTAATGTGCTTTATCGTCAAACCTATTATTCTATCGGTGGTGGTTTTTATCGTAGATGAAGCGCATTTTTGGTCAAGAGGAAGAGAATCCCTGTGGCCGTGCCGTATCCTTATCAATATGCTGAAGATATTTTTGAAACATTGTCAGGAAAATGGCTTAATGCTTTCTACGGTGATGATGAGAAATGAGTTAGCATTACGTGATAAAAAGAGGTTGAAGCGCATTTACATAATGTCTGGAAAACCATGAAAGATTGTATTGAGCATGGTGTCAATACAGAAGGCGTGTTACCTGGCCCATTAAAAGTGGTGCGTCGTGCACCGTCACTTTATCGTCTCTTGCAAGCCAATAGTAATCGTCTTGCAAATGATCCAATGCATGTTATCGACTGGGTGAATATGTTTGCCCTTGCGGTAAACGAAGAAAATGCTGCCGGTGGACGTGTCGTGACTGCACCAACTAACGGTGCTTGTGGTATTGTGCCAGCCGTGCTTTCTTATTATGAAAAATTCGTAGGACCTTTAACACAGGATGTGATTGAGCGCTACTTATTGATCTGCAGGTATGATTGGTTCACTTTATAAGATGAATGCGTCTATTTCTGGTGCAGAAGTCGGCTGCCAAGGTGAAGTGGGTGTGGCATGTTCAATGGCTGCAGCGGGTTTAACTGAAATCCTAGGCGGTACGCCAGTACAAGTGTGTATTGCAGCTGAAATTGCGATGGAACATAATCTGGGCTTAACTTGCGACCCTGTTGGTGGACAAGTACAAGTACCTTGTATTGAACGTAACGCCATTGCTTCAGTGAAAGCGATTAATGCAAGCCGTATGGCATTACGTCGTACCACAAACCCTCGCGTAACCTTGGATAAAGTGATCGAAACCATGTATGAAACAGGTAAAGACATGAATGCTAAATATCGCGAAACATCGAAAGGTGGCTTAGCGGTGAAAGTGGTGTGTTCTTAAGATGTCATTGATAATAAAAGAGCGGTCATTTTTGACCGCTCTTTTTTTATCTTTCCTTTCACATCAATAATCACTACTTCTGATTGAGATCCTAAGCGCATTGGGAATGCCCCAGAAAGCCGTAACCAGAAGTGACAAAAAAACATGTGGATTGCCAATCTTTTTTCATGGCCATAATCCAAACGATACATCATTTTTTTGTGATTAAACTGGCGGGGAATACTTTGCCCTTTATGCGCATGTCCCTGAAACTTGAATATCAAGCGGGAAGTGAAGCATGTTTTTTTCAATATCTGTTGGACGGTGATCCAATAGAATAATCGGTAAGTCAGTATTCACTTGTTTTTAATAACGTCTCGGTACTTTGGTCTATCGTGAGCAAGATTGTCATTTCGTCCAATCAGTACCAATTCATTATTTAACGTTAATGTTTCATCTCTTAATACGGTAATACCTGCTTTGCGAATTTCTTGATCAATTCGATCTTGGTCTCCCAAATAAATCGTGATTGCCTAGTGTGGCATAAACGCCCATTGGCGCCTTTGAGTTTTGCCAGATGAGGGTTGCATTTTTTTCGGCTAAATAGGCATTGACATTATCGTCCATAATATCGCCAGGCAGTAAAATGATATCCACCTTTTCCTGCTGCATAATATCAGCCAGTTTATCCAATTCTTTTCCCACCAAATAATTTGCCTAAATGGAGATCGCTTGCCATGCCAATTCGCAGCGGTTTAATGGGCTTATCTAGCGTGATTTCATAATGAATAACACGGGTGACATAGGCGTTATACACACTTAAGGCAGTGATACCAATAAATAAAAACAGGGGTAAGCAATGCGCAAAAGTGCGGTCAATTTTTGGTGATGGATTTAGATTTTTCGGAAAAGAAAAGTGAATACCTCCCACAGCGATGCTCGCAAAGGCTGAAAAAAAAGAAGCAGCGCGAGCACTAAAGCAATAAGTCGAAATACCGTAAAAAGCTTTAAAAAATGACAAATAACTAAGACATTAGGAAGCAAAAAACTGGTAAAAGTGATAGTTCGTCTTGCCTTTTGAGAGAGTGGTTTGTTCAGCCACCAAATCAGTGTTTTATTAAAAATATAAATCAGCAGTTGTAACAAAATAATAGCTGCCGTAAATATAAAGTAATAACGAGTTTCCATTAGCGATTCCTAAATAAAAAGTGCGGTCATTTTTAACCAAGTTTTTGAAGTGTGGAATAATAAATTTCTCTGTTCCCAAAGGCAAAATTTTTTTCGCTAAAATGCAGCTCGTTTTAGTTAATTTAAGAAGGAAAATCCAATGTTTGGAAAAGGCGGTTTAGGCGGCTTGATGAAACAAGCCCAACAAATGCAAGAAAAAATGCAAAAAATGCAGGAAGAAATTGCCCAATTAGAAGTAACAGGCGAAAGCGGTGCAGGGTTTAGTAAAAAAATCACGATTAATGGTGCGCACAACTGTCGTCGTATTGAGATCGATCCTTCTTTAATGGAAGACGATAAAGAAATGTTGGAAGATTTAATCGCTGCCGCATTCAACGATGCAGTCCGTCGTGCAGAAGAATTACAAAAAAAGAAAAAAATGGCTTCTGTAACCGCAGGCATGCCATTACCTCCAGGAATGAAACTTCCATTTTAATTCATCGGGTGTGTGAGTCTATCGATTCACACACCATCCATTTTCTCCCATCATAAATATTATGCAAAAGCAGTCCACTTTTTAGAACATCTTATTGAAAACCTTCGTTGCTTGCCGGGTGTTGGCCCTGAAATCAGCGCAGCGCATGGCTTATCATCTTTTACAGCGCAATCGTAGCGGTGGGATGAATTTAGCACGTGCATTAACGGAAGCGATGTCTAAAAATTGGGCATTGTTCGCAGTGTCGTGATTTTTACCGAAGAGGAAACGTGCAATATTTGTAACAATCCTCGCCGTCAAAAATTCAGGTTTGCTTTGCGTGGTGGAAATGCCGGCGGATATTCAGGCTATTGAGCAAACAGGCCAATTTTCTGGGCGTTATTTTTGTCTTAATGGGGCACTTTATCGCCTTTAGATGGTATTGGTCCAAAAGAGATTGGTTTAGATTTATTGCAAAAAAACGTCTGGTTGAAGAATCTTTCCACGAAGTGATTTTTAGCGACCAATCCCAACGGTGGAAGGCGATGCCACAGCCAATTATATTGCTGAAATTTGCCATCAACATAATATTAAAGTAAGCCGTATTGCTCACGGGATCCCTGTCGGTGGGGAATTAGAAACTGTGGACGGCACAACCTTAACCCACTCTTTCTTAGGTCGTCGTCAGATCGACTAATCTTATGCGCCTGTTTATTGCCGAAAAACCCAGTCTTGGGCGAGCTATTGCCGATGTATTGCCAAAACCTCATCAACGGGGTGATGGTTTTATTAAATGCGGCAATGATGATGTTGTGACTTGGTGCGTGGGGCATTTGCTCGAACAGGCTGAACCCGATGCCTACGATCCTAAATTCAAACAATGGCGTTTAGAACATTTACCCATCATTCCTGAAAAGTGGATTCTGTTACCGCGAAAAGAAGTGAAAAAACAACTTTCTGTGGTGGAAAAACTGATTCATCAAGCCGATGTTTTAGTTAACGCAGGCGACCCGGATAGAGAAGGGCAGTTGCTGGTGGATGAAGTGTTTAGTTATGCCAATTTATCAGCGGAAAAACGTGATGGCATTTTGCGTTGTCTGATTAGCGATCTTAACCCAAGTGCGGTGGAAAAAGCCGTACAAAAGCTCCAACCGAATCGTCATTTTATTCCATTAGCCACCTCTGCACTGGCGCGCGCTCGTGCGGATTGGCTTTATGGTATTAATATGACCCGCGCTTATACCATTCGCGGTCGCCAAGCGGGTTATGATGGCGTGCTTTCCGTTGGGCGAGTACAAACTCCCGTATTAGGTTTGATTGTTCGCCGTGATTTGGAAATTGAAACATTTCCAACCCAAAAAGATTTCTATGAAGTGTTGGCATGGGTGAAAAGAAGAAAAAAACGTCTGAAAAATCCGACCGCACTTTTTTTCTGCACTTTGGCAACCGAGTAAAGCTTGTGAAGATTACCAAGATGAAGATGGTCGCGTACTGTCTTTAGGGCTTAGCCGAAAAATGTGGTGAAACGCATTACCGATCAACCTGCCGAAGTGACCGAATATGTGGACAAGCGCGAGAAAGAAACGGCGCCTTTGCCTTATTCGTTGTCAGCATTGCAGATTGATGCGGCAAAAACGTTTTGGGATGTCGGCGCAAAGCGTGTTGGATACCCTGTCAGCGGTTTATATGAAACCCATCGTTTGATTACCTATCCGCGTTCTGATTGTCGCTATTTGCCGGAAGAGCATTTTGCTGAACGACATAAAGTGATGAATGCGATTTCACAGCATTGTCAGACTTATCAAACCTTGCCTTCGGTGGTGGATAGTGAGCAACGTAATCGTTGTTGGAATGATAAAAAAAGGTGGAAGCTCACCATGCGATTATTCCGACGGCTAACACACGCTCGATCAAATTTAAGCATTGATGAACAGCGTATTTATGAATTGATTGCACGCCAGTATTTATTGCAATTCTGTCCCCGATGCGGAATATCGTAAAAGCAAAATTACCTTAAGTATTGCAGGTGGTACTTTTGTGGCACAAGCACGCAACTTGCAAACAGCAGGGTGGAAAGAGTTACTTGGCAAAGAAGACGAAGATGAAAATCAAGAGCCGTTATTGCCGATCGTGAAGAAAGGGCAGATCCTGTATTGCGAAACGAGGCGAAGTGGTGAGCAAAAAAACGCAACCGCCAAAACCTTTTACTGATGCGACGTTGCTTTCCGCCATGACGGGGATTGCGCGCTTTTGTGCAAGATAAAGAATTGAAAAAAATTCTGCGTGAAACGGATGGGACTTGGTACAGAAGCCACCCGTGCAGGTATTATTGAATTGCTGTTTAAACGCGGGCTTTTTGACCAAAAAAAGGACGCAATATTCACAGCACAGAAACGGGGCGGATCCTCATTTCAGCTTTACCCGGATATTGCCACACAACCTGACATGACGGCACATTGGGAAGCGCAATTAACGGATATCAGTCAAAAAAACAGGCGAGTTATCAGCAATTTATGTTTACGCTCAATCAAATGTTGCCGGATTTAGTGCGTTTTGTTGATTTCACCGCATTACGTCGTTTAAGTCAGATTTCAAAAGGTTTAAGCACACCAGCAACGAAACGAAAAAAAGAGCGGTCAAAAAAATCGGAAGATTTAAACGCTGAAAATTGATTAAACTTAATACAATTAAGTAAAAAAATGGGAAAGCGCTTGCGAAAAAGCGTGAATTTTTATATAACATTTGCTCCCAGTTTTTCTTGCGAAATCGCAATTTAGAGAAGAAAGAATAATGTACAATATTTTTATTATTTGTTTATGTATTAATTTGTATCGCCTTAATCGGCTTTATCCTTATTCAACAAGGTAAAGGCGCGAACGCAGGTGCGTCATTTGGCGGCGGTGCATCAGGTACGATGTTTGGTTCTGCAGGTGCAGGTAACTTTCTTTAACCCGTACCAGTGCAATCTTAGCAACTGGCTTTTTTTGTGATTGCTTTAGTGTTAGGTAACATTAACTCTCACCGTGGCAACGTACAAAAAGGTTCGTTTGACGATTTATCTCAAACTGCTGAACAAGTTCAACAACAGCAACAACAAGTTGCTCCAGCAGTTGAAAACAAAAATAATGACATTCCGCAATAAGGAATAAAAAAACAGAATAAACGCTCTGGTGGTGGAATTGGTAGACACGCTATCTTGAGGGGGTAGTGGCCGCAGGCCGTGCGAGTTCAAGTCTCGCTCAGAGCACCAACTATAAACCGACTTAATCAAGTCGGTTTTTTTTCGCCTAAAATTTGTTTAGACCGCTAGTTATTATCCCCTGTTTTGGTTACAATCGGTCAATTTCTTTTTTTAGAAACCCATTAGGAGAGCACTATGAACTTCCCTCAAATCGCCCAACAAGTGATTGATAAACTTGGCGGTAAAGACAAACATCGCCACCGCAGCACATTGCGCAACGCGTTTACGTATTGTGTTAAACGATGAAAGCAAAGTGGACAAAGAAGGTATTGATAACATTGAAGGCGTGAAAGGGCAGTTTGCTGTCGCGGGTCAATATCAAATTATCTTCGGTTCAGGTACGGTGAATAAAGTCCATGCTGAACTTACCAAATTGCTTGGTATCGGCGATGTGAGCAAAGCCGAAGTGGCAGAAGCGGCGTCAGGCAATCAAAACTTATTGCAACGTTTGGTGAAAGGCTTAGCCGATATTTTCGTGCCAATCATTCCGGCAATCGTAGCAGGCGGTTTGTTAATGGGTATTCACTCCATGCTTACAGCGAAAGGTTTCTTCGTTGATGAATTAAGCGTGATTGATATGCACCCAGGTCTTGCGGATTTGGTGGATTTTATTAATACCATCGCGAATGCACCATTTGTGTTCTTACCGGTATTACTTGGTTTCTCTGCGACTCGTAAATTCGGCGGTAACCCATTCTTAGGGGCAGCGCTTGGGAATGTTGTTAGTTCACCCTGCATTAGCAGATGGTTGGAACTACGCATTAACCCTTGCTCAAGGCAAAATCCAATACTGGAATGTATTCGGTCTTGAAATTGAAAAAAAGTCGGCTATCAAGGCACGGTTATCCCAACATTAGTTTCTGCTTGGGTATTAGCAACCTTAGAAAAAACCTTCCGTAAATTTGTGCCTTCTTATTTAGATAACCTCATTACCCCATTATTCTCGCTCTTTATTGCGGGCTTCTTAGCGTTTACCGTCATCGGTCCAATTGGTCGTGAGGCAGGTTCATTAATTGCATCAGGCTTAACTTGGTTATATGACACCTTAGGTTTCGTGGGTGGCGCGATCTTCGGGGCATTCTATGCACCAATCGTTATCACCGGTATGCACCAAACCTTCATTGCGGTTGAAACACAATTATTGAGCTGAAATGGCAAATACAGGCGGTACCTTTATTTTCCCTATCGCGGCAATGTCAAATATCGCACAAGGTGCGGCCTGTTTAGGTGTGGCAGTGGCATTAAAAGATCCAAAAGTACGCGGTTTAGCGGTACCATCAGGTATCTCTGCATTATTAGGGATTACTGAACCGGCAATGTTCGGGGTGAACTTACGCTATCGTCAAGCTTTCTTTGCGGCGATGATTGGTTCAGGTCTTGCAAGTGCCTTTATCGCATTCTTTAATGTAAAAGCCATTGCATTAGGTGCAGCAGGTTTCTTAGGTATTCCATCGATCAAACCAGATAGCCTTGCGATGTACAGCATTGGTATGTTGATTTCATTTGTGGTGGCATTCACGCTTTCAGTCGTTTTTCGTGAAACGCGCACAAGCAAAAAGCATAATCGAAATAAAAAGAAAAAAAGCACGAGTTTAACCTCGTGCTTTTTTTGTTTGGAAAAAAATGCGTCTAAAAAAATGACCGCACTTTCAGTGAGAATTAGCCTTCTCGACAATTTAACCAAGCTGTTCTCATGCCTTGATTGTTTTTTTGTAATACACCGAATTATGCTCGCGCGCAATCAGATCCACATGGCTTCCATCAATCGGCTCATAAGAGCGATAAATCACTTCAAAGCGATTTCCACGTGCATTTAAGGTACGATTTTTCCACATGATCAAACGGCACCGCTTTTCCACCATCTAATTGGAAATAAATTCCAAAAGTTATCTTTCATGCGGCTTTCTCTTGAAAGCGGGAAGTAAGTGGTTAAATAAGAATTCGAGCCCGTTTCTGAATTACGGCAAGAATAGTAATAACGCTTGTAATCTTTCGGATTGTTTAATTCCGCTTGGCTAATGTTATTTTTAAGGTATCGTGTTTTAACGGTTTTCTTTGGTTGTTGTGTTGTGGTACAAGCAAACAACCCTACGAATACAGCCGTGAGTAATGCTATTTTAAATTTATTCATTGATAAAGTTCCGAGAGTAGAGTGAATGAGAAAGGGGGGTATGATAGCGAAAATTGGGGATAGTGCAATATACAAAGGGTAAAGTGCGATGAGTTTTTGAAGTGTTTTTCTTGAATTCAGACAGAAGCAGAGAAATATGTGTCATTCTTAAATAATGGAAATTTAATTCCAATTTTTGTTTCTTTTTATAATAATTGGAATTTAGTTTCCAATTTGTGTATAATTCTAAAGAATATGAAATCTATTTCCAATGGGTGAAACTATGATCTCTCGTGAAAATTATTTACAGCAACTGATTCAATTTAAAAGATACTGATTTTATCAAAGTCATCTCGGGTGTTCGTCGTTCCGGTAAATCGGTGTTACTCATGCAATACCGTGATTATCTGCAGCAACAGGGCATTGCTTCCGAAAATATTATTTATCTCAATTTTGAGTCTTTTGAATATCAATGGGTGAAAGACGCCCAAGACTTCCAACAGCTTATTAAAGAAAAAAATGCCACAATCTCAAGCGAAAAACCTACTTTCTGATTGATGAAATTCAGTTTGTAGAAGGTTGGCAAAAAAATTGTCAATGCGCTTCGCGTGAGTTTTTAACACCGATATCGTGATTACAGGTTCCAATGCCAACTTGCTTTCCGGCGAGCTTGCGACGCTGTTAAGTGGTCGATATGTGGAAATCAAAAATTTATCCGCTTTCTTTTTAAAGAATTTTTGCATGCCAAAAAAATGTGGATAGGCAATCAAGATTGGTGGATAAACTCTATTCAGAATATGAAAAAAATATGGCGGTTTCCCCAGCGTTGTGATGGCTGATGAGCCTTTAAAAGAAACGATTTTTATCCGGCATTTTTTTGATTCCATTGTGCTGAATGACATTGCCCACCGAGCCGGCGTGAAAGATACCCATATTCTTAAAAAGCGTGATTCTCTTTTTGGCGGATAACGTAGGGCAGTTGGTGAATCCGAGCAAAAATTAGTAACACGCTCACGTCCGAACGTGTCCCCACTTCAAATCACACCATCAGCAAATATCTTGAACTGTTGGAAAATGCCTTTCTTTTTTTATAAAGCAAAAACAATATGATATTCGCGGAAAAGGTTATTTAAAAACCAATGCGAAATATTTTTATTGTGGATAACGGTTTGAGACGACACGCTATCGGCAAAAAAAGGCGCGAATTATGCCAATCGCCTAGAAAATATCGTTTTTTTATTGAATTGCTTAGACGAGGTTATACCGTTGATGTGGGAAAACTCGACAGTAAAGAAATTGATTTTATCGCCCGAAAAGCCGATGAAATTCTATATGTACAAGTCGCCTTTGAAATCCCTGAAAATACCCACGAAACAGATAATCTCTTACATATTAAGGATAACTACAAAAAGATCTTAATTACTGGGAAATATTACGAACAAACAGAGATTGATGGGATTGAAGTGATTTATGTAGTGGATTGGTTGTTGAAATAAATCCAAAAAAACGTTGAAAAATTTTTACCGCACTTTTTGGTGATTAATGCTCACGTTGGTGCGCCTTTTCCTAACGCGTGCCCTAGAAAGTGAATAAGGTGCGGTTGATTTTTTGAAGTGTTTTTTTAGTGAAATTAGGCACACGCTGGGAAGCGTACGCCATCGTGGAGTTTTATAGCCTTACTTCTGGATAATTACCTCGAATAAAGTGAATAAATTCATGATATGATTCTGAGAGATTTCTATGAGCTATACGAATCGCTTCATCTATTTCTTGATTTCTTTTTATAAGATATATTTTTCATATAATCTTCTGATAATTGGTGGATAGCCTTCGGCTTGAGAAAAAAATGAGGATACTGAGGTACATAATTTGCATATTGAGAACGAACATTTTTCATAAGGTGTATATCCGCTGATCCATTCCCATAATTCATTAAAACAAATAATGAATTTATTTAAATGCTCTTGTAATAGGCTATCATTGAAAGGATAAATATGTGGCATATCCTCAAGACATTCCAAAACATCTTCAAAGTCTAATAGTCTTAAATCTACAGATGTTGGTAATAATTTCATAAACTGAAGTATTGAACAAAAAAATTACCATAGTCAATTAATTGTTGAATACACCAGATATCATTGTTTCTCTGTGGAGAGTTTACGGATAATCGCTGTAATATAGATTCCTCATGTTTAGCTTTTTATCTCATGTAGCTTGCTTTCAGGGTAATCTTGTGGATTCTTATCCACCATAGTATGGCAATTAGGGCAAAAGTAAAATGAGATTATTATACGAATTAATATTTTTCATATTCATATGACACATTTGCCCTTGGTCCGTTAGCACTATGGGCAATAATATGAGCAATCTCAGGAGAAGGCTCGCTAACTCCACATAAGTTACATTGCCCATAAGAACGAGAAAACAGCATTCTTTGAATACTTGATTTGATGCTTCTAGATTGTCTAGACATTTGTATTTCCTTTAATTAATAGTTTTTATAAAAAGATATGCAGAAATCGGCATTACTTCATCGCCACACCCAACCACTTCATCATCTCTCTTTCATCCCAGCCTTTACGTTTGGCATAATCTTGAGCTTGGTCTTCATCAATGCGACCTAAAGTGAAATAGTTGCTTGCTGGGTGGGTGAAGTACCAACCGCAGACAGAAGCCGCCGGCCACATGGCGTAGCTTTCGGTGAGTTTCATGCCGATGCGTTGTTCGACTTCTAATAAATCCCAAATCAAGGCTTTTTTTCCGTATGTTCAGGGCAGCTTGGATAACCCGGTGCAGGACGGATACCAATATAGTTTTCATTGATTAAACCTTGGTTGTCGAATTCTTCTTGCGTGTAGCCCCAAATGCGGGTGCGAAGCTCAAAGTGCAGGTATTCTGCCATGGCTTCCGCTAAGCGGTCGCCCACAGCTTGTAGCAAGATAGCATTGTAGTCGTCGCCCTGCCGCTTTATAGCCTTCCACTAGCTCCATTTCTTCAATACCCGCACAGACGGCAAACATGCACCGAACCAGTCTTTTTTACCGCTTTCGCGATCGGCGATAAAGTCGCTTAAGCAGAAGTTAAATGGGCTTTTGCTGTTTTTACCACGTTCCGTTTGTTGGCGTAAGCCGTAAGCTGTACCAATTGGTTGAGCGCGTTCTTCATCAGCGAAAAGCATCACATCATCGCCCACACGTTCTGCAGGGAAAATGCCTAAAATACCGCTTGGGTTGAGTTTGTGGTTTTGCTCTAATTCATCTAAAACCACTTGCGCATCATTCCACACTTTACGTGCTTCTTCACCGCCTTCTGGATAATCAAAGGCATCAGGATAGCCACCCATTAAGCCCCAAATACGGAAGAATGGCGACCAGTCGATAAATTTACGTAATGTGGCAATCGGTACGTTTTTAAATTCCACAATGCCGGTTTGGTTTGGTTTTGGTGGCACGTAATCAGCCCACTCGCCACTAAAGCCATCAAAGCGGTTTGCTCGTGCTTCTTCAATGCTCAGTTGTTTACGAAGTGGTTTACGGTTAGAGAAAGATTGCTGAATTTTCTCGTAATCTTTCTTGAATTGTTCCCATAATGCCGCACGGCTTTCTGGGTTCATCAATGTCGCACACACCGTCACCGCACGGGAGGCATTTGAGGTATAAAATACGCCGTGTTCTTTATATTTTGGATAAAGTTTAATGGCTGTATGTTCTTTAGAGGTGGTTGCACCGCCAATCATCACAGGCAGGTTTAAGCCTAAGCGAGTCATTTCACCCAAGAAGTATTCCATCTCATCTAAAGAAGGGGTAATTAAACCACTTAACGCGATGATGTCCGCTTTTTTTCATCAATAGCGGTTTGAATGATTTTTGTCCGCAGGCACCATCACGCCCAAGTCAATCACTTCAAAGTTATTACATTGCATCACCACGCTTACGATGTTTTTTTACCGATATCGTGCACATCACCTTTTACGGTCGCAATCACCACTTTACCGTTGCTTGAACCTTTTTGTTTAGTTGCATTGATAAACGGCTCTAAATACGCCACAGATTGTTTCATCACGCGTGCAGATTTCACCACTTGTGGGCAGGAACATTTTACCGTCACCGAATAAATCGCCGACTACGTCCATGCCCGCCATCAACGGGCCTTCAATCACATCTAATGGGCTTGGTAAGGTTTGGCGAGCTTCTTCCGTATCTTCCACAATGTAAGTAGTAATCCCTTTCACAAGCGCGTGTTTTAAACGTTCTTCAACCGGCCAAGTACGCCATTCAGCCACAGAATCGACCGCACTTTCATCGTTGCCTTGGTTACGATATTTTTCCGCAATATCGAGCAGTTTTTCGGTGGCATCAGGGCTGCGGTTTAATACCGCATCTTCTACAATTTCACGTAATTCAGGATCGAGATCGTCATAAATCGCAAGTTGCCCCGCATTCACAATCCCCATATCCATGCCTTGCTTGATGGCATGATAGAGGAAGACCGCGTGAATGGCTTCACGCATCACGTTGTTACCACGGAATGAGAAAGAGACATTCGACACCCCGCCCGAGATTTTTCGCATGCGGTAGCGCGCGTTTAATACGACCTGTAGCATTGATGAAATCCACGCCGTAGTTGTTGTGTTCTTCAATCCCCGTACCGATAGCAAAAATATTCGGGTCGAAAATAATGTCTTCTGGCGGGAAGACTACTTGGTTCACTAAAATGTCATAAGCACGGCTACAAATTTCGACTTTGCGATCCTCAGTATCGGCTTGTCCCACTTCATCGAATGCCATAACCACTACGGCTGCACCGTATTTACGCACCAGTTTAGCGTGTTCGATAAAGATTTCTTCGCCTTCTTTCAACGAGATAGAGTTCACAATCGGCTTACCTTGCACCGACTGCAAACCCGCTTCAATCACTTCCCATTTAGACGAGTCGATCATCACTGGCACTTTGGCTGCATCCGGCTCGGTCGCCATAATATTGAGGAAGCGGGTCATGCATTTTTTGCCGTCTAATAAGGCTTCGTCCATATTGACGTCGATCACTTGCGCACCGTTTTCCACTTGGTCGATAGCAATTTCAATGGCTTCAGCAAATTTGTCTTCTTTAATTAAACGTTTGAATTTCGCCGAACCTGTCACGTTATTACGTTCGCCCACGTTCACAAATAGGCTTTCATCATCAATATTCAGTGGTTCTAAGCCCTGATAAACGCATGGCGGTTTTAATTTCAGGCAATTTACGTGGTGCAATACCTTGCATTGCATCTGCAAAGGCTTTGATATGCTCAGGCGTTGTACCACAACAACCGCCGACAATGTTCACAAAGCCACTTTCAGCCCATTCTTTAAGGTGTGCGGCCATCTCTTCAGCACCTAGATCATAGCCACCAAAGGCATTTGGTAAGCCTGCATTTGGGTGAACAGACACATAGGTTTCGCTGATTTTAGATAGTTGTTCAACATACTGGCGAAGTTCTTTTGGGCCTAGTGCACAGTTTAAACCGAAAGTGAGCGGTTTGGCATGGCGAAGCGAGTTGTAGAACGCTTCTGTGGTTTGCCCTGAAAGGGTACGGCCAGAAGCATCGGTAATGGTGCCGGAAATCATAATCGGCAATTCCACACCTAATTCTTCAAATACGGTTTCAATGGCGAAAATGGCGGCTTTTGCGTTTAACGTGTCGAAAATGGTTTCGATCATGATCAAATCAGCACCACCTTCAATTAAGCCTTTAGTGGCTTCAGCATAGGCATCGACCAATTCCATAAACGTCACATTACGGAAACCCGGGTCGTTTACATCAGGAGAAATAGAGGCGGTGCGGTTAGTTGGCCCTAACACGCCAGCAACAAAGCGAGGTTTTTCTGGTGTGCTGTATTTATCTGCGGCTAAACGCGCTAGTTTTGCGCCCTGCAAAATTCAGTTCGTAGGCAATAGACTGTAAATCATAATCCGCTTGCGCAATGGTGGTAGAACTGAAAGTATTGGTTTCAATAATATCGGCGCCCGCTTGTAAGTATTTCTCATGAATCGCAGAAATTAGCAGCGGTTGGGTTAAGGTGAGCAAGTCATTATTGCCACGTAAATCAACCGCACTTTCTTTAAAACGCTCGCCTCTAAAATCAGCCTCGGTGAGTTTATATTTTTGGATCATCGTTCCCATCGCACCATCTAAAATGAGGATGCGTTCAGCGAGGGATTTTTTCAGTAATTCGGTTTGATTATGTGACATAGACAGCTCTTTTTAAAATCAATCAATATTGGTCGGAATAATAGGGATAAGCATGGATACTGTCAAATAAAAAGGGGAGAAAGTGCGGTAAAAAAAATGGAATGTTTTCAAAAAGAAAGGCGGACAATTTGTCCGCCGAATGGTTAGCAATATTTGCTGTCCGAGTAAAAAAACAGATTAACGTAAAAATGCCGGAATATTTTTTTCGTATTCACTGATGGCATCTTCATGTTGTAACGTCAAACCGATGTTATCCAAGCCGTTTAACAAAACAATGACGGCGGAATTCATCCAGTTCAAAGTGATAGACTTTGTCACCCTACAGTGACGGTCATCGCTTCCAAATCCACATGGATTTGTTTGCCTTCATTTGCCCACACCCATTGGAAGATTTCTTCCACTTCTTCTTCGCTTAAACGAATCGGTAACATGTGGTTATTTAAGCTGTTGTTGTAGAAAATATCCGCAAAACTTGGTGCGATCATCACTTTGAAACCGTAATCGGCTAATGCCCAAGGCGCATGTTCACGAGAAGAACCACAACCAAGGTTTTTTTACGTGCTAATAAAATGGTCGCACCTTGATATTGTGGATAATTCAATACGAAATCTGGATTTGGCTTTAGTGCCTTCTACATCCAAATAACGCCATTCATGGAATAAGTGTTTGCCGAAACCTACGCGGGTAATGGCTTGTAAAAATTGTTTTGGAATAATCGCATCCGTGTCCACGTTTGCCGCATCCAATGGCACTACTAGGCCTGAAAGTTGTTTTAAATCCTGCCATTTTCTGCTCCTTAGTTTAATGTCACGTCACGAATATCAACGAATTTACCGAACATTCCCGCTGCGGCAGCCATGGCAGGGCTCACTAAGTGAGTGCGACCATTACGGCCTTGGCGACCTTCAAAGTTACGGTTTGATGTAGAAGCACAGCGTTCCCATTCACCCTAAACGGTCATCGTTCATCCCTAAGCACATTGAGCAGCCCGGATTACGCCATTCAGCACCCGCTTCGATAAAGATTTTATCCAAGCCTTCTTTTTCTGCTTGTTCTTTCACCAATCCGGAACCTGGCACGACTAAAATACGTTTTACGTTATCGGCTTTTTTGCGACCTTTCATGACAGCCGCTGCCGCACGTAAATCTTCGATACGAGCATTAGTACAAGAACCGATAAATACTTGATCTACAGGGATATCTTTTAAATCAGTGTTAGCGTCTAAGCCAATATAATTCAATGCTTTTTTTCTGCTGAAGCACGAGTCACGGGATCGGTCATTTCTGCTGGGTTTGGCACTGGCTGATCGATACCGATTACTTGGCCTGGGTTTGTTCCCCCAAGTCACCTGTGGTGCAATGTCTTTGGCTTCTAATGTGATGACCGTGTCAAATTTTGCATCATCATCGGATTTTAAGGTTTTCCAATAAGCAACTGCATCATCCCAATCTTTACCTTTCGGTGCATGTGGACGGCCTTTTAAGTATTCGAAAGTGGTTTCATCCGGTGCGATTAAGCCGGCTTTGGCACCCATTTCAATCGCCATATTACAAACGGTCATACGACCTTCCATAGAAAGATCACGAATCGCTTCGCCGCAGAATTCCACTACATGACCTGTACCGCCCGCCATGGTGGTTTTACCGATGATGGCAAGAATAATATCTTTTGCGGTAATGCCTGGTGCTACTTTGCCACGCACTTCAATTTTCATATTTTTTGCGCGAGCTTGTTTTAAGGTTTGTGTGGCTAATACGTGTTCTACTTCAGATGTACCAATACCAAATGCCAAAGCACCGAATGCACCGTGAGTGGCGGTATGGGAGTCACCACAAACGATAGTCATGCCCGGTAAGGTTAAGCCTTGTTCAGGCCCCATCACATGTACGATACCTTGTTCTTTGGTGGTCATGTCGAATAATTGAATACCGGTCGCTTTTGTGTTTTTTGCGAGCTCCAATACTTGAATTTTCGCTTGGCCTTCAAGTTTATTCACATCACGTACTTGAGTAGAAATACTGTGATCCATGGTACCGAAAGTTTTGCTCACTTGGCGTACTTGGCGGCCTGCAACACGTAAACCGTCAAAGGCTTGTGGACTGGTCACTTCATGGATTAAATGACGGTTAATATATAAAATCGGCGTTTCGCCTTCAGCTTCGTATACCACGTGGGCATCGAATAATTTTTCGTAAAGAGTTTTTGCCATAATTTTTCTCAATTCGTTAGAGTAGCAAGTGCGGTCAAATTTTAGGGTGTTTTTAAACCGCACTTTAATTGTTTTTTATTAGATTGCGTTAGCGATTAATGTGCCCATTTCTGCAGTTGAAACAGGTGCAGAATCATCGGCTAAATCTCCCGTACGGTGACCACTTTGCTAAGACTTTTTTGTACGGCATTTTCAATGGCATCCGCTGCTTCGTTTAAGTTGAAGCTATAACGCAACATCATCGCCGCAGAAAGAATTTGTGCGATTGGGTTGGCAATGCCTTTGCCTGCGATATCTGGTGCAGAACCGCCAGCAGGCTCATATAAGCCGAAACCTTCTTCATTTAAGCTAGCAGATGGCAACATTCCCATAGAGCCCGTGATCATCGCCGCTTCATCAGAAATAATATCGCCGAAAATGTTAGAGCAGAGGAGTACATCGAAAGATTCAGGCGCTTTGATTAACTGCATGGTCGCGTTGTCGATATAAATATGATCTAAGGTGACTTCAGGGTAGTCTTTCGCCACTTCAGTCACGGTTTCACGCCATAAGATTGAAGCTTGTAATACGTTCGCTTTATCCACAGAAGTCACATGTTTACGACGTTTCATTGCCGCATCAAAAGCCGCACGTGCAATGCGTTCGATTTCATATTTGTAATAAACTTCAGTATCGAATGCTTTGGTTTGTGCACCTTCACCTTCACGGCCTTTTAGGCTGACCGAAATAAATCCCGCCTGTTAATTCACGCACAACCACCATATCAAATCCTTTCGCTGCAATATCTGCACGTAATGGACAGAATTTTTCTAAACCTTTATAAAGGGTAGCAGGACGAAGATTGCAGAATAATTTGAAATGTTTACGCAATGGTAATAATGCACCGCGTTCTGGTTGTTGATCCGGAGGTAAATTTGTCCATTTAGGGCCACCTACAGAACCAAACAAAATCGCATCAGCCTCATCACAACCTTTTAAGGTTTCTGCTGGTAATGGGCAACCACAATTATCAATTGCGGCACCACCTACATAAAATTCATTGAAGTTAAGTTTAAAACCGAATTTTTCTTGGACTTTGTTTAATACTTTAATGGCTTCAGCCATGACTTCCGGACCGATACCGTCTCCCGGTAGAACAGCGATGTTGTATGATTGCATATTATTTTTCCTATTTCTTTCACACTAAAGTGCGGTTAATTTTCTCCCCTCTTTTGTAAAGAGGGGCTGGGGAAGATTTTAACGATATAAAATTCACTGCTGAGGTTGATGTTACTTCTGCCAAATCTCCCTAACCCCTCTTTGCTAAAGAGGGGGATAGATTAATGATGTTTATGATTTTTAATATCTGCGACTTTATGTGCGCGATAAATCGCGTTGATCGCGTGAACTAAGGCAAGGGCTGATGATTCAACAATGTCAGTAGCCAAACCAACACCGTGGAATTTACGGCCTTCATGTTCAACCACGATATCCACCTGACCTAAGGCTTCAGCACCTTCGCCTTTCGCGGTTAAATTATAGTGAGACATTTTGATTTCTAAGCCAGTTAAGTTCAAGATGGCATTGTAAACCGCATCGACAGGACCGTTCCCACCAATTGACGACGTGCTTAATTTATTGCCATCCAATTCCACTTGAACAAAAGCGGTTGCTGGATATTCTTTAGTGGAGTGTGCCGAAAGTTTATCTAATACTAAACGATCTTCATCACCTTGTTGCATGTCGATAAACGCTAACGCTTCCAAGTCATAATCGAACACTTGGCCTTTTTTATCTGCTAATTTTAAGAAGGCTTCATACAATTTATCCAAATCGTAATCTTGCTCGGTGTAACCCATATCCGCCATATGACCTTTCACGGCTGCGCGACCAGAACGTGCGGTTAAGTTCAATTTCTCTTTCTTCAAACCAATAGTTTCTGGTGACATGATTTCGTAGGTATTTTGGTTTTTTAACATACCATCTTGGTGAATACCGGATGAATGTGCGAAAAGCATTTCGAACCTACAATCGCTTTATTCGGTTGGATTGGCATATTACAAAGTTGGCTCACCATTTGGCTGACACGATGAATTTCTTGTGTGTTGATACGTGTATCCACGCCCATGAATTCTTGACGCACTTTCATTGCCATCACCACTTCTTCAAGTGAAGTGTTACCCGCACGTTCGCCAATGCCATTAATGGTACATTCAATTTGGCGTGCACCATTTTGTACAGCAGTTAAGGAGTTAGCGGTTGCCATACCCAAGTCATTGTGGCAATGTACGGAAATCACAGCTTTATCGATATTTGGTACGCGGTTACGTACTTCAGCAATAATATTGCCGAATTGATTAGGTAAGCAGAAACCAACAGTGTCAGGAATATTTACAGTTGTTGCACCTGCATTAATTGCCGCTTCAACAATACGACAAATATTGTCGATACCGGTACGTCCTGCATCTTCGCAAGAAAATTCCACATCGTCAGTATAGTTACGTGCATGTTTTACTGCTGCTACAGCCATTTCAACGACATCGTCAAAGGTACGTTTTAATTTGGCTTCAACGTGTAATGCTGAAACTGCAATAAATGTATGGATACGAAACGCTTCTGCCACTTTTTAAGGCTTCAGCTGCAGCATCAATATCTTTAATTACCGCACGGGAAAGTGCCGCAACACGACTATTTTTTTGATATGGCGTGCAATGGTTTGAACGGATTCAAAATCACCTTGAGAAGAAACCGGGAAACCGACTTCCATCACATCCACGCCTAGACGTTCAAGCGCTAAAGCAATCTGTAATTTCTCTTTAACGGTTAAAGCTTGCTTTTAACGCTTGTTCGCCATCACGCAAGGTGGTATCAAAAAAATAATAACGCGATCTGTCATAGTATTTTCCTTCTGTTTATCACTCAAAGTGCGGTCGCTTTTAGCACTGTTTTTGAAACAAAAAAACCCGCAATCTTGAAAGTGCGGGTTGATAATAGATTTTTTTACATAAAGGTGTTTTTTTATCCACAACTTAGCCGCACAAAGAATGTGAGAGCAGGAGGTTGAGAGATAAAGACACAGCTTGGTACATAAAAAAAGATAATCCTGTAAAAAAATTCTGTAAAAACGCTGTCCATATTACGGATAAAAAAATTTTTGCTGTCAAATCATTTTATCAGTGATTTATATCTAAAATGAATATCTCAACATAATCTTAAAAAGTTTATTTCTCTAAATATAAACCATTGTTCGAAATTAATCTCTAAAAATGGCTTTTAAGAAGCCATGTTTGTTCTGTTTTATTCCTTGTTTCTGGTATGCAGATTTTTTCTAAAATTTTTTCGCTTTTTGCGATCTGAATCGCAGAATTAAGACAAAATTTTCATTTTTTTGACACCAATCTCGTCATAATTCACTTTTTTTAAAGGAGAGAATAGATGAGCGATTTTACGTCGATTTTGTTGCGGTTGGCACAAGTGCCTAAATTGGGGAGTGTGCGGATTCAACAAATTCTGACCCATGTAGGTATAGAAGACTTATTAAATTATAATGAAGTTGCATTTCAACAAATGGGCTGGAATGCTTTTGCAGATTCGTCGTTGGTTTCAGCCTGAAATGAAATTCATTGAGCCCGCTTTTGAGTTGGGCAGAAAAAGAAGGGCATCATTTAATTCACTGTTTTTCAGATGAGTATCCTTTTTTACTCAAACAAATTAGTGGTTTTCCGCCTTTATTATTTGTGAAAGGCAATTTGACCGCACTTTCTGCACAGCAAATCGCCATGGTTGGGAGCCGCTATTGTTCAGCTTACGGTGAATATTGGGCAAAATATTTTGCGACAGAACTTTCTCTTGCAGGATTTGACGGTCACGAGTGGGCTTGCATTAGGTATTGATGGATTTAGTCATCAAGCTGTGGTGGATATTCAAGGGCAGACCATTGCCGTATTGGGCAGTGGATTAGAGCATATTTATCCTGCTAAACACCGACGATTAGCCGAGCAAATTATCGAGAATAACGGCGCGTTAGTTTCTGAATTTATCCCTACGCAAGCACCGATTGCTGAAAATTTTCCTCGTCGTAATCGCATTATCAGCGGGCTTTCATTGGGGACTTTGGTCATTGAAGCCACAGAGAAAAGCGGTTCATTGATTACGGCGCGTTATGCCTTAGAACAAAATCGCGATATTTTTGCGTTGCCAGGAAATATTCAAAGTGAATACAGTCAGGGCTGTCATAAACTGATTAAGCAAGGTGCGATGTTGGTGGAAAATGTCAAAGATATTTTAGATAGCCTCAATCATAGCGTTGTTTTTCAGCCTCCAGTACATACGCCAATCAATCAGTCGGTGGCTCAACCACTTACTGCCAAAATGCCTACAGTGGAGCCGAGTCATCCTGAACTTTATCAATATATTACTTATACACCGATAAGTCTTGATGATTTATCTGCAGCATTGAATTTGCCGGTGGATTTGCTTTTAGTGCAGTTATTAGATTTGGAGTTACAAGATTTAATCGTCAATGAGAATGGACTCTATAAGCGGATAGCATAAACGGGGTAGAGCGATGAGGCAATCCTGTGCTAAGATACGGTTCAGTTTTAGAAAGGAGAACCTATGTTAGCCATTATTTCCCCGGCAAAAACCTTAGATTTTGAAAGTGCGGTCAGAAATCTTCCTGTTTCTCAACCGCACTTGACGGATTATAGTGAGCAACTGATTGAAATCTGTCGTCAATTATCTCCCCAAGATCTTTCTTCCTTAATGTCTATCAGCGACAAGCTTGCGGGCTTAAATGCCGCTCGCTTTGCAGAATGGACAAAATCTCACAACGAAAAAAATTCACGCGCAGCCATTTGGGCATTCAAAGGTGATGTTTACACCGGTTTGGATGCGGATAGCTTATCTGATGAAGATGTGCAATTCGCTCAACGCCATTTACGTATGCTTTCCGGCTTATATGGCTTATTAAAACCCCTTGATTTAATGCAACCTTACCGTTTGGAAATGGGCACAAAGCTAGCGAATCCAAAAAGGGAAAAGATCTTTATGCTTTTTTTGGGGAGATATCATCACTCAATCAGTACAACAAGCACTTGATGAGCAAGGCGATCGTGTTTTGATCAATTTAGCTTCAGACGAGTATTATAAATCAGTGAAAGAGAGCCAATTAGAGGCACAAATTGTTAAGCCTAGTTTTTCTTAGATAATAAGAATGGTAAATACAAAGTGGTCAGCTTTTTATGCGAAAAAAAGCCCGTGGTTTAATGTGTCGTTTTATCATTCAAAATCGTTTGGAACGTGTTGAACAACTGAAAGAGTTTGACCTTGGTGGTTATTGGTTTGATTCAGCATCCTCAACTGAAAAAAAGAATTTGTATTTAAGCGAGATATCAATGAATAAATTCCTGGTTATATTGACCGCACTTTTTACTATCAGGTTGTGCGGCAAAAAGTGAGTCAGCTTCAAACACCTGAAAAAAATTGAATACAACGGCAAAAACCTATAAACTTACTGCAAGCCAAGATTTAGATACGATTGCACGTTACGTTTATATCGCTGAGCCGGAAACCTTGGAAAATTGGAAATCTCAAATTGAAGTATTGCTTGATCGTGACGTAGGTCGTTCTATTGAGCAACGTGTAGCATTACGTGAAAAAAAGTGTATCGTAATTTGGGTGTGCAAGATTTCAAAAATTCGTGCCAATTCAACGAATCCGAAAAAGCCCGCGACAGAATTAAACGGTTATGTCATTTATGCACCGACAGAACAAAACCCATCTTGGCAGGTAGATATTGCGAAAGGGAAAAAAATATTTCCCATTGTGGTTTTTGTGCAATACCAATATTCCCAAAAAAAGTGGAAATGAAAAAGTTTCAGCGCTTAAGCAAAGTAAAAATTGTGAAAAATTTACAAAAGTATCTTGTCGCAAAAGAAAGTAAAACATTACAAAAAGCCGATCTTTCTTGGAAATGTGAAAGTTATTTCAATCACTAAAATGTATAACTAGATCAAATCTCAAGTAAATTTTTTTCAAAATTTTGCTAGAGCAGAAATTATGGATGGTGTAATCTTAGCACCAATTGTTCTTAAGAATTCAAAGTAGGTAAATATGATTAAAAAAATTGCTGTATTAACCAGTGGTGGTGATGCTCCTGGTATGAATGCTGCTATTCGTGGTGTTGTGCGTGCAGCACTTGCAGAAGGGCTTGATGTATTCGGCATTTATGATGGTTATCAAGGCTTATACAACAATAAAATCAAACAGTTAAACCGTTATAATGTATCAGATATTATTAACCGTGGTGGTACATTCTTAGGTTCTGCTCGTTTCCCTGAATTTAAGGATCCAGCGGTACGTGAAAAATGTGCAGAAATTTTACGTTCACATGGTATTGATGCTTTAGTTGTTATCGGTGGTGACGGTTCTTACATGGGGGCGAAATTGCTCACAGAAGAACATGGTTTCCCTTGCGTGGGTATTCCAGGCACGATTGATAATGATGTGGCAGGTACGGATTACACAATCGGTTATGAAACTGCGCTACAAACAGCGGTGGATGCCATCGACCGTTTACGTGATACCTCAAGTTCTCACCAACGTATTTCTATCGTAGAAATCATGGGCCGTCACTGTAGTGACTTGACTATTTCTGCAGGTATTGCCGGTGGTTGTGAATATATTGTGGCATCTGAAATGGAATTTAACCGCGAAGAATTAATTCGTCAAATTGAGCGCAGTATTATTCGCGGAAAACGCCACGCCATCATTGCGATTACTGAGTTAATCACTGACGTGCATTCTCTCGCTCGTGAAATTGAAGCTCGTGTAGGTCATGAAACCCGTGCAACCGTATTAGGCCATATTCAACGTGGTGGTTCGCCTTGTGCCTTTCGACCGTATTTTTAGCTTCACGTATGGGCGTATATGCGGTAGATATATTGCTACAAGGTAAAGGTGGCTACTGTGTGGGTATTCAAAATGAAAAATTAGTTCACCATGATATTATTGATGCAATCAACAATATGCGCCGTGAATTTAAAGCAGATTGGTTAGAAATGGCTAAACGCTTAGAATAATCTTTGTAAGGTTATTTAAAATAAAGAAATCGGGCTAAAAGCAATCATTGTTTTAGCCCTGATTTTTTTATCTGTTTAGAT
>BNJT01000041.1_pt1 | contig 148125 bp, 171 predicted proteins | sample 8540491 | NCBI WGS metagenome assembly BNJT01 (sample SAMD00202455, study PRJDB9452) | human saliva metagenome | host: Homo sapiens
TGAACAATACAAAATCAAACCCGCCTGTGAAGGTGGGTTTTTTTGCTATCCTCAATCTAGCGTAAAAAAAATGATATAATAAAGTAAATGTTGTGATTTTAAAGTCTCAACTGTGCTATTGATGGGAAAGGGTGATTCTCACGTTAGAAATCATGCTTTGAAAGGGAAGGAAGTTATGAGTTCAGCAGATTTTATCTTTTTAGATGGTTATGAAAATACAGAATTTGACATACAGGCATTCTGTGTTTCGCTAAGAGATAGGTATCCAGGTGTGACGATAAGAGAAGCTAGTGATCATGAAAAAGCCTATCGTCTATCATGGAAAGACTAAAGTCCCGAGGTCACAGTCGAAAGTTCTTTGAAAAAAATGATGTCTTTGTTATAACCTACTTTGATTCAAAAAATCGGTTGCAGGCTTATGTCGCCTACATCCTTTGGTTTCGGAAATGTTTTTTACCTGAAGAGAAGGTTCCTTTTGTTATGAAGGCTACACGAAGGTATTTCCTCTTCCTCACGATATCTTTACAAAGGAGATTGAAATGAGAATTCATAATGAAGAAAAAAGTGAATCAAATAGTTTCATTACTAAATCTCAACTGCTAAGAAAGCATCAATTGAGGCGACAAAGGTCGCCTTTCTGTGTGCTGTAAAAGTTTATTCAAGATAGTGAAATCTTTATTCATACATTTGTAGCAAGGTTGCATCGCATTGGAAAGGTTTTCGTGCTATAATATTAGTTAATAATATAAGTTAGTGCATCAAACATAACAAGGGATGTAGAATGTGAGGTTTAAAATGGAACAAGCAGGACAATTTGATTGGGTAGATTTTTATAAGGAATTTGCGTTTAAACTTGTGAGCTATAAAAAGAAAAGGGCAGAGCTCATCCAAAAGGTTAAGGAAATTTATCAAATGACGGGTATTTCAATGCCAACCTTGGACAAGGACAACAATATCATGGATATTGACCCTTTTACAATTTGGTCTATTCAATAAAGGGTTGAAAAATGAAAATCGGATTAAAATTTTGACTGCTATTGCAGAATTATTCGAATTATCTCATGACATTCCAACTTCATTCGACGGTATTCCCGTTCTCATTAACCAGAATGCGACCTATTATCTTTTTTATACAGATAGAGGAGATAGCGATATTGATGATTTGTGGGAGCTTTTTGTAACTGCATTAGCTTATTCCGAAGATCCATCATCTGAAAATAAGGAGATTTTTTCAGGCTATTTTAATAAAGTCATCAATAGAAAAAACAATGGCAATGCTAAAATTACGATGGGTTTATATTGGATTGCCTCCAATTCATTTTTGAATATAGATGGACCAAACAAGAAGTATATTTACAAATCCGGGAAATTACCTCTAGAATTAGTCCATAAACTCCCAAGGATCCATTCAAAGATTTCTGCATCAAACTATTTTTCTATTGTAGAATCACTTAAAAACTATTTAGATAGTCCACAATCTGAATTGAAAAACTTCAATGAATTGTCTTTTGCAGCTTGGAAGTATTCTAAGCCAGTGGAAAAAGAAGAACAAGTGAAAAATGAAATTAGTGAGAGTTCAGCACCTGGATATAACCTATCATCTGAAGACACTAACGAATCAGAAAAAGTGGATACTAGCTATACAAGGGAAGATTTTCTAAAAGAAGTTTTTGTATCAGCAGAGGATTATGATCGATTGGCAACGATTCTTCGCCTTAAGAAGAACATCATATTGGAGGGGGCTCCGGGTGTTGGAAAAACATTTACTGCTGATCGACTAGCTTACTCACTGATGGGTGAAAAAGCGATCGATAGGGTAAAGATGGTTCAGTTTCACCAAAGTTACTCGTACGAAGACTTTATTATGGGATTTAGACCTTCTGCCAGTGGTTTTGAACTAAGAAAAGGTTCCTTCTATCAATTTTGTAAACAGGCTGAGGGCGATGAAAGCAATGATTATTTCTTTATCATTGACGAAATTAATCGAGGAAATTTGAGCAAAATATTTGGTGAATTGTTCATGCTTATCGAAATGGATAAACGAGGAAGAGATCTACAGCTTCTTTATTCGGATGAACAGTTCTCAATTCCGGAGAACTTATACATTATTGGTATGATGAATACTGCCGATCGTAGCTTAGCCATGCTAGATTTTGCCTTGAGACGAAGATTTGCTTTTTTTGAGCTGAAACCAGGATTTGATTCGGATGGTTTTAAAGACTACCAATCAAACTTGCAGAATGATCAATTTGATACATTACTAAATACTGTGAAGCATCTAAATGAAATCATCGCTTCTGATGAAAGTTTAGGAGAGGGTTTTTGCATAGGCCATAGTTATTTTTGTAATTTAACACCGAATAGTATCGACCAACAAGTTCTTTCGAGTATTGTAGATTATGAACTGATACCTCTTTTAAAGGAGTATTGGTTTGATGAGCCCAGCGTAGTTAGGGAATGGACTAGCAATCTAAGGAGTGCGATTAAGTGATACCGATAAAGAATGTTTATTTCATGCTGACTTATGCATTTAAGGTTCTTAGGGGGCAGGGGTATCAGAAACTTGCCACAGAGGAATTCTGTCATACGGCTGATTTGATGAGTGCCATCTTGGCTAAAGGAATTGCCATACAGCTTAAGAGGGGCTTGGGAAAGGAATACCTTTCCAAAATGGAAGAACTCTCTACACTAAGGGGAAATTGAGCTTACAGAGTCAATCAAAAGTCAAAGTACTCTTGGGAAGAAAATATTTTGTACTTATGAAGAGTTTTCAGTAAATAATAGGATGAACCGTACTATTAAATCAACGGTCAATCTTCTGTTGAAAGCAGATATTTCCAAGGATAGGAAGAAAGAATTGCGGAAATTGATGGTTTTTTTCCGTGATGTTGAACCGATTGATTTGGAAACTATTAACTGGAATCTGCAATACAATAAAAACAATCAATCTTATAGAATGATGATTGCTATTTGCTATTTAGTGGTGAAAGGTTTATTGCAAACGACATCAGATGGTAACATGAAGATGATGAGTTTCTTAGATGAACAACGAATGAACCGATTGTACGAAAAATTTATCCTTGAGTATTATAAAAAACATTACCCAGAATTGAATGCGAATGCAGCACAGATACCGTGGGCGCTAGACGACGATAGCGGTGAGATGCTTCCGGTCATGCAAAGTGATATTCAGCTTCAAAAAGAGAATGCCATCTTAATTATTGATGCGAAATATTATAAAAGTACAACACAGATGAATTTTAGAAAGTACTCTCTTCACTCAAATAATCTGTATCAGATTTTTACCTATGTCAAAAATAGAGAATATCAAAGTCAAGAAAATGGTAGCAAAGTATCGGGCATGTTGCTGTACGCAAAGACTGATGAAGTGCTTCAACCAGACAATGTTTATCAAATGCACGGCAACCAAATCAGTGTTCGGACTTTGGACTTAAATCTTCCCTTTAAAGAAATAGGGGATCAATTGGATACTATTGTTTTTTCACATTTTGGAGATGTCAAAAAAATCGATAAAACAGTGTGAGTATGAACAAACTTGCTTTTAAGAGATTCGACAAATTAGATAATCTATGCTTCCTCCCCACTCCGCAGAAAACACTTGTTTTCCGTAGATATTTGCACTATAATAGGGTGTTATTAGGGCTTTCTTTCCTTATGTTGAAAAAGAAGGCTGCTTTTTTGGTATTTTAAGGAAACTATTAAACCAGAATTTCTGACTCAAAAGTATTATTTTAAGAGAAAAATTTTCAATTTCATAAACTTTAGGCAAACGCTTGCATTCTGTTTTTTATTGGACTATAATAGGCTGGTATAAAGCCTTCTGTAAGAATAAAATGTAGAAGGTGTAGAAAGTAAGGATTTAGAATATTTGTACTCAAAAGCACAATGTTACTATTCCTTACGGTAGGGAGATAGATATGGCAATGATAGAAGTGCAACATCTTCAGAAAAATTTTGTGAAGACAGTAAAGGAACCAGGCTTGAAGGGGGCTTTGCGCTCCTTTGTTCATCCTGAAAAGCAGACTTTTGAAGCGGTCAAGGATTTAACCTTTGAAGTTCCAAAAGGGCAAATTTTAGGCTTTATCGGGGCAAATGGTGCTGGGAAGTCAACCACCATCAAAATGCTGACAGGGATTTTAAAACCGACATCTGGTTTTTGTCGGATTAATGGCAAGATTCCACAGGATAATCGCCAGGATTATGTCAAGGATATTGGAGTCGTTTTCGGACAACGCACCCAGCTATGGTGGGATTTGGCACTGCAAGAAACATACACGGTCTTGAAGGAGATTTACGATGTGCCGGACTCGCTTTTCCATAAGCGCATGGATTTTTTTGAATGAAGTTTTTGGATTTGAAGGAATTTATAAAGGATCCTGTGCGGACTCTTTCACTAGGTCAACGGATGCGGGCGGATATTGCAGCTTCCTTACTTCACAATCCCAAAGTTCTCTTTTTAGATGAGCCGACTATTGGTTTGGACGTGTCGGTCAAGGACAACATTCGACGTGCTATCACCCAGATCAATCAGGAGGAAGAGACAACTATTCTCTTGACTACTCATGATTTGAGTGATATTGAGCAACTCTGTGATCGGATTTTTTTATGATTGATAAGGGGCAAGAGATTTTTTTGATGGAACGGTGAGCCAACTCAAGGAGACCTTTGGCAAGATGAAGACTCTCTCCTTTGAGCTGACACCAGGTCAAAGTCATCTCGTCTCTCATTATGAGGGCTTGCCTGATATGTCCATTGATAGACAAGGAAATACTCTCAATATTGAATTCGATAGTTCCCGCTACCAGTCGGCCGATATTATCAAGCAAACCTTATCTGATTTTTGAAGTCCGTGATTTGAAGATGGTAGATACAGATATTGAAGATATTATCCGTCGCTTCTATCGAAAGGAGCTCTAAGATGGTCAAATTGTGGAGACGTTATAAACCCTTTATCAATGCAGGGATTCAGGAGTTGATTAGCTATCGAGTCAACTTTATTCTCTATCGGATTGGCGATGTCATGGGGGCTTTTTGTGGCCTTTTATCTCTGGAAGGCAGTCTTTGACTCCTCCCAGGAGCCTTTGATTCAGGGCTTCAGTATGGCAGATATCACCCTCTACATCATTATGAGTTTTGTGACCAATCTGTTGACCAGGTCTGATAGCTCCTTTATGATTGGGGAGGAGGTCAAGGATGGTTCCATCATCATGCGCTTGCTGAGACCAGTTCATTTTGCGGCCTCTTACCTTTTCACCGAACTTGGCTCCAAGTGGTTGATTTTTATCTCTGTTGGACTGCCATTTTTAAGTGTCATTGTTTTGATGAAAATCTTATCTGGGCAAGGTATTGTAGAAGTGCTAGGATTAACTTTCCTTTATCTCTTTAGCTTAACTCTGGCTTATCTGATTAACTTTTTCTTTAATATCTGCTTTGGATTTTCAGCCTTTGTATTTAAAAATTTATGGGGTTCTCAAGTATTTAAGGCTTCACTAGTATCCTTTATGTCTGGCAGTTTGATTCCTTTGGCTTTTTTTCCAAAGGTGATTTCAGATATTCTCTCCTTCCTGCCTTTTTCATCCTTGATTTACACTCCGGTCATGATTATCGTTGGGAAATACGATGCTAATCAGATTCTTCAGGCGCTTTTGCTCCAGTTTTTCTGGCTCTTAGTGATGGTGGGCTTGTCTCAGTTGATTTGGAAACGAGTCCAGTCATTTATCACCATTCAGGGAGGTTAGGATGAAAAAATATCAACGTATGCATCTGATTTTTATCAGACAATACATCAAGCAAATCATGGAATACAAGGTTGATTTTGTGGTAGGTGTCTTGGGAGTCTTTCTGACTCAAGGCCTGAACCTCTTGTTTCTTAATGTACTCTTTCAACACATCCCCTCGCTAGAAGGTTGGACCTTTCAAGAGATTGCCTTTATCTATGGATTTTCCTTAATTCCAAAGGGATTAGATCATCTCTTTTTTGACAATCTCTGGGCTTTAGGTCAACGACTAGTTCGAAAAGGGGAGTTTGACAAGTATCTGACTCGTCCTATCAATCCTCTCTTTCACATCCTCGTTGAGACCTTTCAGATTGATGCCTTGGGTGAACTTTTGGTCGGTGGAATCTTACTAGCGACAACGGCGACTAGCATTGCTTGGACTCTTCCAAAATTCCTGATTTTTCTAGTTTGTATTCCTTTTGCGACCTTGATTTATACTTCCTTGAAAATTGCGACAGCTAGTATCGCTTTTTGGACCAAGCAGTCAGGTGCCATGATTTACATTTTCTATATGTTTAATGATTTTGCCAAGTACCCGATTTCCATTTACAATTCATTTCTTCGATGGTTGATTAGCTTTATCGTTCCTTTCGCCTTTACGGCCTACTATCCTGCCAGTTATTTCTTGCAGGACAAGGATGTAATCTTTAACATCGGAGGTTTGATGTTGATTTCCCTCATCTTCTTTGTCATTTCCCTTAAACTCTGGGACAGGGGCTTGGATTCTTATGAAAGTGCGGGTTCGTAAGAGATAAGATAGGATGAGATTTAAAAATTAAGTATGTTATAAACAACCGTTGAAAATTATTGCGGTTGTTTTTGCATGTTTATTAAGACATAAATTCTATCCATACACCTTTTTGCGATTTTTGGTAGTTATTCCAGTTGATTGATAATATTTTTTTGATGCTAGGAATGAGTCTATATTGCACCCAGTTAACTATAATATTTATTGATCAGATTATTTATTAACATGGATTAAAAAATTAACCTGTGTTAATTTTTTTCTTGACTTAAATTTTTTTAATTGATATACTATTTTTCAGAGAGCTAACAATTATATATAAATGTACTACTCTATTTCCTAGATAATACTTAGTAAAACTTTTTTTATAACAAAGGCTAGCAAAGTTAAAGTTTTTCTATCTATTGGAAATTAAATAAATATGTAAGGAATTAAAATGAAAAAAAGTACAGTATTGTCATTAACTGCATATTGCAGTTATTTTTAGCAAAGATATGTCCCTAATGAGGTAGTTTTTAGCAGACACATCTAGCTCTGAAGATGCTTTTAAATATCTCTGATAAAGAAAAAGTAGTAGTAGATAAGGAAGCAGAAAATAAAGAAAAACATGAAAATATTCATAATGCTATAGAAACTTCAAAGGATACTGAAGAGAAGAAAACAACAATTATTGAGGAAAAAGAAGTTGTTAGTAAAAATCCTGAGATAGATAATAAAACTAGCAATGAAGAAGCAACAATCAAAGAAGATTCCAATCAATCCCAAGAAGATAAAGCGGACTCATCTGCAAGTAAAGACCCAGAAAGTCCCAAAAAAGAGGATAAACTTGTCTATATTGCTGAATTTAAAGATAAAGCATCTGGAGAAAAAGCAATCAAGGAATTATCCAATCTTAAGGATACAAACGTTTTATATACCTATGATACGGTTTTTAATGGTGTTGCAATAGAAACAACTCCAGATAATCTGGACAAAATTAAACTAATAGAAGGTATCTCATCGGTTGAACGATCACAAAAAGTCCAGCCAATGATGAATCATGCTAGAAAGGAAATTGGAGTTGAAGAGGCAATTGATTACCTAAAGTCTATCAATGCTCCATTTGGGAAAAACTTTGATGGCAGAGGTATGGTCATCTCAAATATCGATACCGGGACAGATTATAGGCATAAGGCCATGAGGATTGATGATGATGCTAAAGCCTCAATGAAATTTAAAAAAGAAGACTTAAAAGGTACTGATAAAAATTTCTGGTTGAGTGATAAAATCCCTCATGCGTTCAATTATTATAATGGTGGTAAAATCACTGTAGAAAAAGCTGATGATGGAAGCGATTATTTTGATCCACATGGGATGCATATTGCAGGGATTCTTGCAGGAAATGATACTGAAAAAGATATTAAAAACTTTAACGGAATAGATGGAATTGCTCCTAATGCACAGATCTTCTCTTATAAAATGTACTCTGACGCAGGATCTGGGTTCGCAGGAGATGAAACAATGTTTCATGCTATTGAAGATTCGATCAAACACAATGTCGATGTTGTTTCGGTATCATCTGGCTTTACAGGAACAGGTCTTGTAGGTGAAAAATATTGGCAAGCTATTAGAGCGTTAAGAAAAGCAGGCATTCCAATGGTTGTAGCTACGGGTAACTATGCAACTTCTGCTTCAAGTTCTTCATGGGATTTGGTGGCAAATAATAATCTGAAAATGACAGATACTGGAAATGTAACGCGAACTGCAGCACATGAAGATGCGATAGCGGTCGCTTCTGCTAAAAATCAAACAGTTGAATTTGATAAAGTTAAAATTGGAGGAGAAAGTTTTAAATACAGAAATATAGGTGCCTTTTTCGATAAGAATAAAATCACAACAAATGAAGATGGTTCAAAAGCTCCTAGTAAATTAAAATTTGTATACATAGGCAAAGGCCAAGACCAAGATTTGATAGGATTGGATCTTAAGGGCAAAATTGCAGTAATGGATCGAATTTATACCAAGGATTTGAAAAATGCTTTTAAAAGAGCTACGGATAAGGGCGCACGCGCCATTATGGTTGTAAATACTGTCAATTACTACAATAGAGATAATTGGACAGAGCTTCCAGCTATGGGATATGAAGCGGATGAAGGAACTACTAGTCAAGTTTTTTCAATTTCAGGAGATGATGGAGTAAAGCTATGGAACATGATTAATCCTGATAAAAAAACTGAAGTCAAAAGAAATAGTAAGGAAGATTTCAAAGATAAATTGGAGCAATACTATCCAATTGATATGGAAAGCTATAATTCCAATAAACCGAATGTAGGTGACGAAAAAGAGATTGACTTTAAGTTTGCATCTGACACAGACAAAGAACTGTATAAAGAAGATATCATAGTACCAGCAGGATCCACATCTTGGGGACCGAGAACAGATTTACTTTTAAAACCTGATGTTTCAGCACCAGGTAAAAAAATATTAAATCCACTCTCAATGTCATTAATGGGAAATCAACTTATGGTTATATGTCAGGGACTAGTATGGCAACTCCAATCGTGGCAGCTTCTACTGTTTTTGATTAGACCAAAGTTAAAGGAAATGCTTGAAAGACCTGTCTTGAAAAAAATCTTAAGGGAGATAACAAAAATAGACCTTACAAGTCTTACAAAAAAATTGCCCTACAAAAATACTGCACGGCCTATGATGGATGCGACTTCTTGGAAAGAAAAAAAGTCAATACTTTGCATCACCTAGACAACAGGGAGCAGGGCTAATTAATGTTGCCAATGCTTTGAGAAATGAAGTTGTAGCGACTTTCAAAAACACGGATTCTAAAGGCTTGGTAAACTCTTATGGTTCTATTTCTCTTAAAGAAATAAAAGGAGATAAAAAATACTTTACAATTAAGCTTCACAATACATCAAACAGACCTTTAACCTTTAAAGTTTCAGCATCTGCTATAACTACAGATGCTCTAACTGACAGACTAAAACTGGATGAAACATATAAAGATGAAAAATCTCCAGATGGGAAGCAAATTGTTCCAGAAATCCATCCAGAAAAAATCAAAGGAGCAAATATTACATTTGAGCATGACACTTTCACTATAGGAGCAAATTCTAGCTTTGATTTAAATGCGGTTATAAACGTTGGAGAGGCTAAAAACAAAAATAAATTTGTAGAATCATTTATTCATTTTGAGTCAGTGGAAGAAATGGAAGCTCTAAACTCCAATGGGAAGAAAACAAATTTCCAACCTTCTTTATCGATGCCTCTAATGGGATTTGCTGGAAATTGGAACAAGGAACCAATCCTTGATAAATGGGCCTGGGAAGAAGGTTCAAAATCAAAAACAATGGAAGGTTATGATGATGATGGTAAACCAAAAATTCCAGGAACCTTAAATAAGGGAATTGGTGGAGAGCATGGTATAGATAAATTTAATCCAGCAGGAGTTATACAAAATAGAAAAGATAAAAATACAACATCCCTAGATCAAAATCCAGAATTATTTGCTTTCAATAACGAAGGTATCAACGCACCATCATCAAGTGGTTCTAATATTGCTAAAATTTATCCTTTAGATTCAAATGGAAATCCTCAAGATGCTCAACTTGAGAGAGGATTAACACCTTCTCCACTTGTATTAAGAAGTGCAGAAGAAGGATTGATTTCAATAGTAAATACAAATAAAGAGGGAGAAAATCAAATCGACTTAAAAGTCATTTCGCGAGAACACTTTATTAAAGGAATTTTGAACTCTAAGAGAAATGATGCAAAGGGAATCAAATCTTCTAAACTAAAAGTTTGGGGTGACTTGAAATGGGATGGACTCATTTATAACCCTAGAGGTAGAGAAGAAAATGCACCAGAAAGCAAGGATACTAAAGATCCTGCTACTAAGATAAGAGGTCAATTTGAACCGATTGCGGAAGGTCAATATTTCTATAAATTTAAATATAGATTAACTAAAGATTATCCATGGCAGGTTTCCTATATTCCTGTAAAAATTGATAACACAGCACCTAAGATTGTTTCTGTTGATTTTTCAAATCCTGAAAAAATTAAGCTGATCACAAAGGATACTTATCACAAGGTAAAAGAGCAATACAAGAATGAAACGCTATTTGCTAGAGATCAGAAAGAACATCCTGAAAAATTTGACGAGATTGCCAACGAAGTTTGGTATGCTGGAGCTGCTCTTGTTAATGAAGATGGAGAGGTTGAGAAAAATCTTGAAGTAACTTACGCAGGTGAGGGTCAAGGAAGAAATAGGAAACTAGACAAAGATGGAAATACCATTTATGAAATTAATGGTGCAGGAGATTTAAGAGGAAAAATCATTGAAGTCATTGCACTAGATGGCTCTAGCAATTTCACAAAGATTCATAGAATTAAATTTGCTGATCATGCTGATGAAAAGGGGATGATTTCCTATTATCTAGTAAATCCTGATCAAGATTCATCTAACTACCAAAAGCTTGGCGAGATTGCCGAATCTAAATTTAAAAATTTAGAAAATAGAAAAGAGGATAGTCTTAAAAAAGATACAACTGAGGTAGAACATCATCAAGAAAATGAAGAGGCTACCGAAGAAAAATCTAGCTTTACTATCAATAAAGCCATTTCAACAATTAGAGATTTTGAAAGTAAAGACTTAAAGAAACTCATTAAAAAGAAATTTAGAGAAGTTGATGACTTTACAAGTGAAACTGGTAAGAGGACAGAAGAATACGATTATAAATACGATGATAAGGGAAATATCATTGCTTATGACGATGGTAGTGCCTTAGAATATGAAACTGAAAAACTTGACGAAATCAAATCAAAAATTTATGGTGTTCTAAGCCCATCTAAAGATGGACACTTTGAAATTCTTGGAAAGATAAGTAATGTTTCTAAAAATGCCAAGGTATATTATGGCAATAATTATAAATCGATAGAAATCAAAACGACTAAGTATGATTCACATTCAAAAACGATGACATTTGATTTATACGCTAATATTAATGATATTGTGGATGGATTAGCTTTTGCAGGAGATATGAGATTCTTTGTTAAAGATGATAATCAGACAAAAGCTGAAACTAAAATTAGAATGCCTGAAAAAAATAAGGAAACTAAAGAAGAATATCCCTATGCATCAAGTTATGGGAATGTAATAGAATTAGGAGAAGGAGATCTTTCAAAAAACAAACCAAACAATTTAACGGACATGGAGCCTGGTAAAATCTATTCTGATTCAGAAAAACAACAATATCTATTAAAGGATAACATCATTCTAAGAAAAGGCTATGCACTAAAAGTGACTACCTATAATCCTGGAAAAACGGATATGTTAGAAGGAAATGGAGTCTATAGCCAGGAAGATATAGCAAAAATCCAAAAGGCCAATCCTAATCTAAGAGTCTTATCAGAAAAAATAATTTATGCTGATAGTAGAAATATTGAAGATGGAAGAAGTACTCAATCCGTATTAATGTCGGCTTTGGACGGCTTTAACATTGTAAGGTATCAAGTGTTTACCTTTAAAATGAATGATAAAGGGGAGGCAATCGATAAAGATGGAAATCTTGTGACAGATTCTTCTAAACTGGTATTATTTGGTAAGGATGGTAAAGAGTACACTGGAGAGGATAAGTCCAATGTAGAAGCTATAAAAGAAGATGGCTCTACGTTATTTATTGATGCAAAACCAGTAAATCTTTCAATGGACAAGAACTACTTTAATCCATCTAAATCTAATAAAATTTATGTACGAAATCCAGAATTTTATTTAAGAGGTAAGATTTCTGATAAGGGTGGTTTTAACTGGGAGTTGAGAGTTAATGAATCGGTTGTAGATAATTATTTAATCTACGGAGATTTACACATTGATAACACTAGAGATTTTAACATTAAGCTTAATGTTAAAGACGGTGACATCATGGACTGGGGAATGAAAGACTATAAAGCAAACGGATTCCCAGATAAGGTAACAGATATGGATGGAAATGTTTATCTTCAAACTGGCTATAGCGATTTGAATGCGAAAGCGGTTGGAGTACACTATCAATTTTTATATGATAATGTCAAACCAGAAGTAAGCATTGATCCTAAGGGAAATACAAGTATCGAATATGCTGACGGAAAATCTGTAGTCTTTAACATCAATGATAAGAGAAATAATGGATTCGATGGTGAGATTCAAGAACAACATATTTATGTAAATGGAAAAGAATACAAATCATTTGATGATATTAAACAAATAACAGACAAGACACTAAACATTAAGATTGTTGTAAAAGATTTTTGCAAGAAATACGACCGTAAAAGAATTCATTTTAAATAAAGACACGGGAGAGGTGAGCGAACTAAAACCTCAGATGGTAACTGTGACCATTCAAAATGGAAAAGAAATGAGTTCAACGATAGTGTCGGAAGAAGATTTTATTTTACCTGTCTATAAGGGTGAATTAGAAAAAGGATATCAATTTGATGGCTGGGAAATTTCTGGTTTCGAAGGGAAAAAAGATGCTGGCTATGTTATTAATGTATCAAAAGATACCCTTATAAAACCTGTATTCAAGAAAATAGAGGAGAAAAAGGAGGAGGAAAATAAACCTACTTTTGATGTATCGAAAAAGAAAGAAAAAACACAATCTGATTCAACTAATGATGTAAGCAGTATTGTTCCTGATAAAAACTTTGAAAATAAGAAGGAAGTTTATCTTAATGAACAAGACAGCATAGCTAATAAACATACCGATATCGATAGTAAATCAACTACTAACAATTCTGATAGGTTGCCAAAAACTGGAACAGTTAGAGCAGTTCTTACACCATTCATTGCTGGAATATTGTTTATAGTAGGATCACTCCTTGGATTGAAGAAAAAAGATCAAGATTAGGACAAAAGCTATAGATGAAAAAATGGTTTATGTACTGAGATTAGCTAGTGTAATGATGAAACAGTTTTGTGAAAATAGCCATTTTTAACTCAATTAGTTAGTTTGCTTTGATAGTGATACCCTTTTTGGATTTATGAATGGACTTAATTTAGGTAAGTAATGAATTGATTGAAAGGGTTAGTATTGACAAATATTGATCACGTTGATTAGAAAATAGAGTCTACCAAAATTTAAAGACTACTTTATTTAATAGAGGTGATGAGACAATTTCAGTGAAGGAATTAAGTAGCGTTTGGTTGCTTAATTCCTTTTTCTTTTATAAAATTCTAACCACATAGTCTATCATGACTACCAGATAGGCAAAACCTATTGTTTGCGATTTTTATTTTTGTTATAGTAGTAATTGTCAAGGGGGCATAAAGCTTCCTAACAAAATAGAAAATGAGGTTATATCATGAAAAAAGTAGTAGGTATCGGATTTTTAGTCGTTGCAGCAGCAGTCTTGTATTTTGGAATTGTTGGATGGCCAAGTTTGGATGTTAACATCTGGGCACTTTTTCCAGTAGGTCTATTCTTATTCTTTACTCTTGAGAATTTGGTTAAAAAAGATTATAAGGCCAGTCTCATGAGCTTGATTATTGCCTTTATCATTGCAAATTCAATTTTTGATCTACTTCCTATTTCGAATGGTTTGGTTATTGGTTCAGGAGTACTTGCCTGTATTGGCTTAAGTTTTCTGTTTCCAGATCAAAAACATGATCTAGGATAAGAAAAAGAGAGTGGGACAGAAATCGGTAATTCGTTAGAATTCGATTTCGTCGTCCCACCTCCGCACAGTTGAGTAGGTCTGTAAAAGCTGATGAAATCAGCGTAGTAGAGCCCACTCAACCACTGCGTCTTGCTCGACAATCCAAAAACAATTGAGAGGCTAGGACTTTTGTCCCAGCCTCTTTTTGGCTTATTGACCAGCGTAATATTTTTGGATACCTTTAACAATACCTGCTACCAATTTATCTTGATAGGCTTCATTACGGATTTGTTGGTTTTCGTCAAAATTATCCATATAACCTAATTCGAGTAAGACTGCTGGTTTATCAGTTTCACGTAGGACTGCAAAGCTTCTCTGTAGAAGCCCAGCATTTTTAGCACCTGTCTCAGCTAATAGTGAAGAGTGAATATCTGCAGCAAGGCGATTGCTTTCACTGATACGGTCAGGGTGGTTATGCCAGTATGGATTGATCTTAGCACGATAGCCACTGTCTTCTTCGTAAGAGTAAGTTTGAATACCAGATCTCCCTGAAGCAGGATTCCCGCTTGCATTGAAGTGAATACTGATGAACATGTCTGAGTCCGTTTTGTTAACCATTTTTGAACGTTCAGTGACAAAGTCGACATAGACATCACTATCTCTCGAAGAAAGAACGGTATAACCAAGACCCTGGAGTTCCTTACGTAGTTTTTGATAAATTTGCATGGTTAGGTCTTTTTTTCCTGAGTGTTATAATAAACAGCACCAGGATCTTTTCCACCATGTCCTGGATCTAAGAAAACAGTTTTTCGTGTATTTTTCCTTTTTCAAATCCACGACTTTCTGGAATTTCAGCAGTCCATTTTCCGTTGCTCTGGAAAATATGAGTTTCGCCGTTAATTTTACGGGTTCCTGTAACATAGATTCCATTTTCATCGACATAGTATCGAGCATTATAGTAGCTGTCCTCAATCCATTCGCTCTTAGCCATATAACCACCAGACTTGAGGTAGTAAGAGCCGATCCATTCACGGCTAGCATAACTTCCACCAGATTTTAAGTAGAACCAACTATTATAGCTTTTATCAAAAATCCATTCTCTTTCAGCCATAGCTCCACTATCCTTGAGATAGTAGCTACCTAACCATTGCTTGCTTGCCATAGTGGCATCTTTGTTAAAATAGTACCAAGAACTTCCGACTTTTTCCCATTTATCATGTGAAGGACGACCAGATGCTTGGGCAAAGTACCATTTTTCATCTAACTTGACCCATGATCTTTCAGCCATAGCACCACTGCTTGAAAAGAGATAACCATTGAAGAGCCGGCTGCTCAGCATAGTCCCGTCTTTGTCGAAGTAGTACCAAGAACCACCAATCTTTTCCCATTTTTCCTGAGAAATCTTCCCTGAGGCATTGGCATAGAACCATTTTTCATCTAATTTGGCCCAACCTTGGCTAACCATAGCACCGCTCTTAGAAAAGAGATAGCTGTCCCAAATGGTGTTATTAAGCATTATCCCGTCTTTGTCAAAGTAGTACCATACACCACCGATTTTCTCCCATTTATGCTGGGAAATCTTACCAGATGAATTTGTATAATACCAATTGTCCTCTAGTTTGCTCCAACCACCACTAGCCATGACACCATCTTTATCAAAGACATAGCCGTCAAAAGTAGTATTACTCAGACGATTACCGTTTTGGTCAAAGAAGTACCATTTGCCTTGGATTTGTTTCCAATTGACCACAGGCTTATTATTTTCATAGAAGCGCCATTGGTTTTCTTCTTCTGACCATCCGTCTTTTTTGATTTCTGGGGCAGGTGATTCCTCTTTTGGAGCTGAACTTGGACTAACTTCAGTAGCACTTGTCTCCTCTTTTTTAGGAAGCCTACTATCTTCGACCTTGTCTTTATTTCCTTGGTTAGCAGTGGTTTCTGCAGTGGCAGGCTGGACTTTATTTTCTTCAGCGTAGCTTGGACTTGTTGTAAATCCTAAAATTGAAAGCGTGATGGCACTAGCCATGAGTGTCTTTTTCACTTGATTATTCTCCTATTTATTTATAATAATCCCTATTTTTTTAAAAATTTCATTAAAAAAGCACCTCAAAGGTTCATGGTTCCTTGCCAAACTCAAGAGGTGCTGGCTAATTTTGTTTCTTCTATTAAAGTTTATTTCATCAAAAAGATTTGAACAATCATAATGATATAGAGAAGCAAGGTTAGTAGAAACCCTGCCCTCCAAAAGAATTTGATAAACTTTGGATAGTAAAAACTACGTTTCTTTGTAAGAAAGAAAAATACTAAAATGATGGCAAGTAGTGATAATGCCGTTCCCAATACGGGGAGGTAGTTATGAGTAAATACCTTGGCCGTAATCAAATAATATTCAAATATTAAACAAGGGAAAGCCAAATCAGCAAAGTTGATGCCTTTCTTCTTTAGTTTAAAAAGTTTGCTGATGATAACCGCCAAAGCTAAGGTTAATACCAAAAAGCAAAAATTGAAGCTAATTTTATTAAAATCATGTCATTATTGTATCATAAATTGTCGATAAATGGAAGGTAAATCGCCTAGTTTAACTACGTTTTATAAAATAATAGTCATCTATAGACAGGATTGATTCCGTTATTTGTGGTGAATTTCTGAAGATCTAAGAAAGGCGGTGGGACAGTAATCAATGGACAAAGTCTCGATTTCTTAGTCCAGACCCACGAGGCTTCAACAAGTAATTTGATTCTTGAAGGTTGCGGATAGAAAAAATGAAATTTTTCACCAAAAAATCCAATCATCTACGGCTTCATAGTTTGATTGCTAATAAACAGTGAGTCCGGAATCACTTGTCCCTTCTCGTAATCTTTATTCAATTCCAAAATTTGGGTCTTTGAGACTTTGCACACTAGCATTAATCACTGCACCGATAATCAATATCTTAGCAATCAGAATGAACCAGAACATCATGACGACTACGATAATAGAACTGAAAAAAACGGACGTCTACTAAGATAGTTGACATAATTGTTTGAAATAGACTGAAAAGATATTTAATAAACTGACGATAGTGTAAGACTACAAAGAGCACTTCCTGGTAGAATGTAACGAATACTGAGTTACTTTAACATTTGGGAAGGAAGTAATAGAGCATGATCAAGATTGCAAAAAAGAGAGCATAGATGAGTGGACCCTGTAAAAGTCCTGTAAAGATAACTCAAACATAGATGCCTATCAGATTGCCAGTAGTTCTTTAAGAAAGTCCAATAACATATGGCCAAAACATACTTAGGAATAAGGCTAAAGTGCAAAGAGAATTTGAAGGCCAAAAGCTAACCAAGAGGCTCATCAGTTGATGAGAGATAATTCCTCTGATTTTTTTGCAACACCATATGCCTTATTGAAAAGGCCTTTTTGAAGAAAAATCCATGGATTTTGAAAAAGGTCCAGAGAGCTGATAAAGACTAGCAAAAACTCAGTAAACCAGTTGATGGCTGAGTCAGAACTTCTCTGAGCAATCTTTTTGCAACTCACTTCATAGATAGTATCAGGGTAGAAATTCCTTGATAGGGTCAGTAGAAAAAGTTGGAGATAGGGAATTTGAAAAGTAGGGTAAGATATTGACCGACTATCATGAGTAAGGGGAAAGATCGAAATCAACCAATAGTAGGCGACAGCAACGCTAGTTAACTCACTATCTGAGGCTTTGATAGTAAATGTAAAAAAAGCTTTTAATAAAGGGTCTATCAGTTAGCTGTTTCCACAACTTTTTTTCATGTTACAATCCTCCAAAGTGTTTTTATTTTGTTTTAAGATAAAATCTTAATTTTCTTCGTACCAACTCCATCATATCATAAGGTAAAATGTATTAGCAGATTCTTTTAAGAGAATAGGTTTCTAAATTATTGACATTTTGCCGTAGTTTTTTTGGCATATTGAGCTGAGATGAGTTTTTTTGAGCTTCGTATTCAAAGATACATTTTACGCTCAAGGTAGTATCCTCTAAGCATTTCATCAATGTTGTTTGGGCTTGATACTGATTGATAACCCGTTCAACAAAAGGCACCACTAGTGATATTACCAGTTTCACGTAGACGAGATTCCTGCATGAAGCTAATCAGAGAACTCTTATAAATCCCTTTAAGGTTTTCCAAACTTTCGATAATAATTTCCGTATTGGCTAGGTAGAGATCTAGCAATCTGGTCATAATCAATGGCACTGAAGTCTATGTCTTGTCCTTGTCTTTCCATGAACGGAAGGTTTTTCCCAAATGTGAATATCTCATGAAGTGATAAAAACGAAGTAATCCGTATGGATACTAGGAAAGTAGTAGGTTAGTCTGGAAGCAAAGTTTCGATTGATTCCTTTTCTCCATATTTTTTTCAAGTAGCGTTGATAGACACGATAGCCTCTCTCTCCAATCTTGCCCTTCTTCAAAAGCTTGTTCCAAACTATCACTCTCAATACTAAGAATCAAGAAGTTTAAGAGCTTCCCAGTCTTCTTGAATTTCTTTGTTTTCTAGACTCAGAATAAGATTTTCAATTCGACCATGGTAGTTGTCAATAGCGGCATAGAGTGGAACCTTGTTTTTTTGTGTTCTCCAAATCCTTCTCTAACTCGACTGCAACTGCGTTTAAAATTGCGATATGCATGAGTTGGTCAGTTGATGTCTTTTGTTCTTCAGATAAATGTGGAAGTACAACTAAGCCTGTTAAAAAACTGAGCAAGGTTACACCGGCGACTAAAAAGAGTAGTAGAGGATATTCTTGTTCTAAATTAGTACGGTATCAAGCAGGATTGTTGCAATGGAAACTGTACCCTTTACACCAGAAAAACGTCAGTAGGAGCATGTCTTTGACATACTTTGTGGAAACTTTTTATGAAGCTTCTTAATCCGAAATACGTAAAAATCCATAAATCATGACAAAGCGGATAGCAAAAAGCAGGAAGGTCAAGAGAAAAACACTGAGTAAGAGAAGTACTTTGTTGTAGAAAGCACTCTTAAGAATTGGTTCCGCGATCATTTCCAGTTCCATTCCAAGAATGACAAAGACTGAACCGTTGAGCATAAAGGTTACAGTGCGCCAAACAGTCTCAGTAACTGTATCAACTTGCGCTTCAAGGAGATTTATTTTCTTGAAACGACTGGCTTTCAGAATCCCAGCAACAACAACGGCGATGATGCCTGAAACATGAATTTCTTCGGCTATGAAAAAAGTCAAGAGAGGTAAACTAAGTTCCAATAAGAGCTCACTTGCGATATCTGTTGCACGGACGCTGAGTAGAAAGGTATGAAGGAAGCGATTGATTAGGGCTGTTATAAAGCCGACTGCAAAACCTCCAACGATGGAAATGGCTAATGAAGTTCCGGCTTGGGTAAGGGAGAATGTTCCTGTTGTCCAAGCGATGAGAGCCATTCGAAAAGGCTACTAGTCCAGAAGCATCATTCAGAAGACCTTCCCCTTTTAGGATATTAGAGACCCGCTTTGGGAAGGAAAAGCGTTGAGAAAGGGATGCGAAGGCGACTAGGTCAGTAGGACCTAAAGCAGCACCAACTGCAACACAGGCAGCCAAAGGTAAGCTAACCCAAAGGACATGTATAGGTCCTCCTATACTCAGAGCTGAAATAAAGATAACTGGAAAAATCAAGTAGAGGACAATCCGCCAGTGTTTTAGGATAGAAGTAATGTCTGCTTCTTGAGCTTCGCGAAAGAGAAGGGACCAATGACTAAAGCTAGAAATAACTCAGTATCTAAAGTGATATTGATTGTTGGTAAAAAAAGTCCCAATTCCCAATCCCTAACAAAAATTTGAATCAGTGGCATTGGTATAAAAAGGGAAGATAGCTTATTGGTCGTACTAGAAACGATGAGAACTAGTAAAAAAATACGAGAGATAAAAATAGTAAGTTCATCTTTCGATCCTCCCTATTTTTTTGTTTACGACAGGCTTTCAAAAAAAGTTCCTTTTGTTCTTGGATTTTTTTGATCGATCTTTGGGAGCAGTCCTTTATGCTCGATTTTTTTCTGACAACGCTCCATTTCAGAGTGAAATCAGTTTTTTTCTTGATTTTTCAGCATTTTTCTTAGCTCATTCGAGCTTCATCCAAAATCCCAACTGCTCGCTCATGTTGAGTTGATTCAACGAAGTTGTGACGCATAGCATCTATTTTTATCTCTTTAGGTATTGTTTATCCATGTCGATACCTTTCTAATTTTTTTCAATCATCACTAAAAAAACGGTGGATTATTAACTTGGTTGAGGGTGCGATAGATAGTAGCAGTATATTCTTGTTGCGGTAACTGACTAACATAATCCATAACTGCATCCCGTTCTATATCTCCGCCTTCATGCCCGTAATAAATCATGATGGCTATTCGTCCGCCTTTAATGAGCATCTGACAGAGTTTTTCAAGTGCCTCAATGGTTGTGTGAGGTTTAGTAATGATAGACTTATCGGCAGTAGGAAGATAACCTAGATTAAAGATGGCTACTTTCACCTCAGTTACAAACTGATCTACGGTTTCATGACCTTGTAGAAGTAACTCGACATTGGTCAAACCGGCTTCTTGTAGACGTTGACTTGTTTTTTGAAGAGCTTGTTCTTGTATATCAAAAGCGTAGACTTGTTTAGCTAATTTGGCAAGGAAAAGTGTATCATGTCCATTTCCCATTGTTGCATCTACAACAACATCATCTTTTGTGATGACTTGGGCAAGAAAATCATGTGCCATTTCAAGTGGTTTTTTCATTCATAAACTCCTGCTTTACAGTCTTGCATCCTTGAACACTTCCTCGACGTCTCATTTCAGTTTCAATACTATTTAAAACTTCCCATTTATTAAGACTCCACATGGGACCAATCAACATATGGCGAGGAGCATCTCCAGTGATCCGATGGATGACAATATGCTTGGGAATAATCTCTAACTGATCACAAATAACTTTAACATACTCTTCTTGGCTCATCAGTTGCAAGCGTCCTTCGTGGTAATCTCTTTGCATACGCGTATTGGTCATAAGATGGAGCAAGTGTAGTTTAATTCCTTGAATATCATTATCGGTGACACAACGACGAACATTTTCCACCATCATTTCATGGGTTTCCCCAGGCAAGCCATTGATGAGATGGGCTACAATTTCAATTTTAGGGAATTTTCTCAATCGTTTGACCGTCTCTACATATAATTCATAAGAATGAGCACGATTGATTAAGTCAGAAGTTTCTTCGAAAGTAGTTTGTAACCCCAATTCAACAGTCACATGCATCCGTTCTGATAGTTCTGCCAAGTATTCGATTGTCTCATCAGGCAGGCAATCTGGGCGAGTTCCGATATTAATCCCAACTACCCCAGGTTCATTAATAGCTTGTTCATAGCGTTCGCGAATGACTTCGAGCTTTTCATGAGTATTAGTAAAGTTTTGGAAATAGACTAGATATTTTTTTACATCTGGCCATTTGCGGTGCATAAAGTCAATTTCCTTATAAAACTGCTCGCGAATAGGAGCATCAGGTGCAACGATAGCATCACCAGATCCAGAAACCGTACAGAAAGTACAACCTCCATGAGCTACTGTACCATCACGATTGGGACAATCAAATCCGGCATCGATAGGAACTTTGAAAGTTTTTTCTCCAAATAAGTTTCGATAATAATCATTCAAGGTATTATAGGATTTCATAGCTAATATTATAACAGAAATCACTCACAAACTCAAAAACAGCTAGTTTATAAAAAGTTTTGAAAAATCTGTATGAAAAAGAAAAAAATTCAAATTTTTTTATAAAAAGCCTTTACAAAAAAAATAAAAAAAGTGGTAAAAATTAAAAACATAAACATGCGCAAACGTTTTCGTAAAACGTTTGCCGAATAAATATAAAGGAGATTTGAATGATGAAAGATACATTCAAAAATGTCTTGTCTTTCGAATTTTGGCAAAAAAATTCGGTAAGGCTTTAATGGTGGTTATCGCTGTTATGCCAGCGGCTGGATTTGATGATTTCAATCGGTAAGTCACTTGCAATGATTGATCCAAACCTTTGCTCCCACTAGTTATTACTGGTGGCGTACTAGAGCAAATTGGTTGGGGAGTTATCGGTAACCTTCATATTTTGTTTGCCCTCGCTATTGGAGGAAGCTGGGCTAAAGAACGTGCTGGTGGTGCTTTTGCTGCCGGTCTAGCATTTATCTTAATCAACCGTATCACTGGTACAATCTTTGGTGTATCAGGAGACATGCTGAAAGATCCAAATGCTATGGTTTCAACACTATTGGGTGGATCAATCAAAGTTTCTGATTACTTTATTAGTGTTATGGAAGCTCCAGCACTTAACATGGGGGTCTTCGTAGGGATTATCTCTGGTTTCGTAGGAGCTACAGCTTATAACAAATACTACAACTTCCGTAAACTTCCAGATGCACTTTCATTCTTTAACGGAAAACGTTTTGTACCGTTTGTAGTTATTCTTCGTTCAGCAATTGCTGCAATTCTTCTTTCAATTTTCTGGCCACTAGTTCAAACAGGTATTAACAGCTTTGGTATCTGGATTGCTAACTCTCAAGAAACAGCTCCAGTTCTAGCACCATTCTTGTATGGTACTTTGGAACGCTTACTCTTGCCATTTGGACTTCACCACATGTTAACCATCCCAATGAACTATACAGCTCTTGGTGGTACTTATGATGTCTTAACTGGTGCAGCAAAAGGTAGCCAAGTATTTGGTCAAGATCCACTTTGGCTTGCATGGGTAACAGACCTAGTTAACCTTAAAGGTACTGATGCTAGCCAATATCAAACATTGCTAGACACAGTTCATCCAGCTCGTTTCAAAGTTGGACAAATGATTGGTTCATTCGGTATCTTGATGGGTGTGGCTGCTGCTATTTACCGTAATGTTGAAGCAGACAAGAAACACCAATACAAAGGAATGATGATTGCGACAGCTCTTGCAACTTTCTTGACTGGTGTTACTGAGCCAATCGAATACATGTTCATGTTCGTTGCAACACCTATGTATCTTGTTTATTCAGTAGTTCAAGGTGGCTGCCTTTGCTATGGCTGACGTGGTTAACCTACGTATGCACTCATTTGGTTCTATCGAATTCTTGACTCGTACACCAATGGCGATCAATGCGGGTCTTGGAATGGATATCATTAACTTTATCTGGGTAACAGCACTATTTGCGGTTATCATGTACTTCATCGCCAACTTCATGATTCAAAAATTCAACTACGCAACTCCAGGGCGTAACGGAAACTACGAAACTGCTGAAGGTTCAGAAAAATCTAGCGGTGAAGTGAAAGTTGCAGCAGGTTCTCAAGCTGTTAACATTATCAACCTTCTTGGTGGTCGTGCTAACATCGTCGATGTGGATGCATGTATGACTCGTCTTCGTGTAACTGTAAAAGACGCTGAAAAAGTCGGAACAGAAGAACAATGGAAAGCTGAGGGAGCTATGGGTCTTGTCATGAAAGGACAAGGGGTTCAAGCTATCTACGGACCAAAAGCTGACGTATTGAAATCTGATATCCAAGATATCCTTGATTCAGGTGAAATCATTCCTGAAACTCTTCCAAGCCAAATGACTGAAGCACAACAAAACACTGTTCACTTCAAAGGTCTTACTGAGGAAGTTTACTCAGTAGCAGACGGTCAAGTTGTTGCTTTGGAACAAGTTAAGGATCCAGTTTTCTCACAAAAAATGATGGGTGATGGATTTGCAGTGGAACCTGCAAATGGAAACATTGTATCTCCAGTATCAGGTACTGTATCAAGTATCTTCCCAACTAAACACGCTCTTGGTCTTGTGACTGAAGCAGGCCTTGAAGTACTTGTTCACATTGGTTTAGACACAGTAAGTCTTGAAGGAAAACCATTTACAGTTCATGTTGCTGAAGGACAAAAAGTTGCGGCGGGTGATCTTCTTGTTACAGCTGACTTGGATGCTATCCGTGCAGCAGGACGTGAAACTTCAACAGTAGTTGTCTTCACAAATGGTGATGCGATCAAATCAGTTAAATTAGAAAAAACAGGTTCTCTTGCTGCTAAAACAGCAGTTGCAAAAGTAGAATTGTAATATTTAGGAGGTTGGAAGCTGTTTCCAACCTCTTGTTTATAGGAGAAAAGAATGAAGTTTTTAACACTGAATACTCATAGTTGGATGGAAAAAGATCCTGAACAAAAGTTTCAACTTTTACTTCAAGATATCCTTGAAAACAGTTATGATTTGATTTGTTTCCAAGAAATCAATCAGGAAATCACTTCTCCAGAGGTAACTGTCAATCATCTTTATCAAGCTTTACCATCTGCTGAACCTATTCATCAAGACCATTACGTTAGCCTCTTGGTGGAGCGTTTAGCTGAACAAGGTCTAGACTACTATTGGACTTGGGCATACAATCATATTGGTTATGACCGTTATCATGAAGGTGTGGCAATCTTATCTAAAACACCGATTAAAGCCAGAGAAATTTTGGTTTCAGATGTTGATGATCCAACAGACTATCATACTCGACGCGTTGCCTTGGCTGAAACTGTAGTGGATGGTAAGGAGCTTGCAGTTGCAAGTGTCCATCTCTCATGGTGGGATAAAGGTTTCCAAGAGGAGTGGGCACGCTTTGAAGCAGTTCTGAAAGAATTGAACAAGACTCTCTTGTTGGCTGGTGATTTCAATAATCCTGCAGGTCAAGAGGGGTATCAGGCTATTTTAGCAAGTCCGTTAGCTTTACAGGATGCATTTGAAGTTGCAAAAGAGAGAAGTGGTAGCTACACTGTTCCACCTGAAATCGATGGTTGGAAGGGAAACAGTGAACCTCTAAGAATTGATTATATCTTTACGACAAAGGATGTGCAGGTAGATAACTTAGATGTGGTTTTTGATGGTAAACAAAGTCCGCAAGTCAGTGATCACTATGGTCTTCAAGCAGTTCTTTCTTGGAAGAATTGATATAACTAGTTTACTAAATAAAATAGTCTCCCTTCTAATTTAGAAGGGAGTTTTATGTGCTAAAAAGGTTAATATAGTTAAAGTTTTTAGTTGAATAACTTGTAAAATACGATAAAATCCTTTAAAATAAAAAGTGTTGGAGGAATTTATGAATGTAAATCAAATTGTGCGTATGATCCCGACGCTAAAGGTAAATAATAGAAGATTAAATGAATTGTTTTATATCCAGACCTTAGGTATGAAACCCTTATTAGAAGATTCAGCTTTCCTATCACTCGGAGATCAATCGGGTGTTGAGAAATTAGTTTTAGAAGAATCACCAAGTATGAGAACTCGGAAAGTTGAAGGGATAAAAAAATTAGCTAGATTAATTGTAAAAGTAGCAAATCCATCTGAGATTGAGGCTCTATTAGCTAGAATGGAGACTCTTCCTCAGTTATACAGAGGAAAGAATGGTTATGCTTTTTGAAGTCCTTTTCGCCAGAAGGAGATCTCGTCCTTATCCATGCGGAAAATGACATAAAGGACTTGAGACAGGTTGATGAAGAAATCAATTTTTCAAAAGATGAGAAATTGCAATATTTGACAGCATTTGACATCTCAGTGGAAATTAACTTGCCTGAAGAGATAACCAGCCTTCTCGAACAAGGAGAAGTTGAGAATAGTGTAGCTTTCAAGCAAGGTCAGGGGGAAGATTTGTTGGTAGAAAATAATGTTACCTGGGACTTGGCCATGCTAAAATTTCAAGTAGAGAATCTGGAACTTGCTGTATTGCGTCAGCGTTTTGAAGAAGCTGGTTACTTTATTCCAAAATCTGAGAAGTTTTTCCTAAGTAAGGATGCCAACAATATTGAATTGTGGTTTGAAGAAGTATGAAACAAGAAATCATTCAAAAAATAGAGCAACAAATTGAGGCAGGGATTTATCCTGGTGCCTCTTTTGCATATTATCAGGATGGTGCTTGGTCTGATCGGTATTTAGGCGAAGCAAATCCAGAAATTGGTGAGAAGACTCGCGAGGGCTTGGTTTATGATTTGGCTAGTGTCAGTAAAGTCCTTGGAGTAGGGACTATCCTTAGCTTTTTGTGGAGTGAAGGGAAGTTAGAGTTGGACCAATCGATAAAGGTCTATCTTCCGGAAACGGATTATCCAGACATCACTATTCGACAACTCCTAACGCATGCGACGGATTTGGATCCTTTTATCCCAAATAGGGATCAGCTTTCATCCTACCAGCTAAGAGAAGCCATGTTTCATTTGAATCGACGAGAGAAAAGAGGCTTTCTTTACTCGGATGTGCACTTTCTCTTGCTGGGTTTTCTCTTGGAAAGTTACTTCAAGAAAGATTTAGACCAGATTTTACAGGAGCAAGTTTTGGATCCGTGGAACATGAAAGAAACACAGTTTGGTCCAGTTAGCAGTGCTGTTCCAACGGTTCGTGGACAGAAAGCAGGAGTGGTCCATGATCCCAAAGCTCGTTTGCTTGGGAAACATGCAGGTAGTGCAGGCTTGTTTTCAACTGTCAAGGATTTAAAGATTTTTCTGGAGCATTATTTACAGGATGATTTTGCTGCAGATTTGAGCCAGAATTTCTCAGATTTAAATGATAAAGAGCGCTCGCTTGCTTGGAACCTAGAAGGTGAGTGGCTGGACCATACAGGCTATACTGGGACCTTTATCATGTGGAATCGTAAAAAACAGGAGGCTGCTATTTTTCTATCCAATCGAACTTATGAGAAAGACGAGCGTACCCAGTGGATATTGGATCGTAATCAGGTTATGGACTTGATTAGAGAGACAGACTAGGGAGGAAATATGTCAAAAGCTTTTAAAGGAACTCTTTTTACAGTAATTGCAGGTATTGCTTGGGGCTTGTCGGGAACCAGTGGTCAGTATTTGATGGCACATGGGATATCTGCCTTAGTTCTAACCAATATCCGTTTGATAATAGCTGGTTTACTTTTAGTTTTACTGGCCTATACTAAATCAAAGGATAAATTTCTAGCCTTTTTAAAGGATCGTTCAAGCCTGCTTTCCCTCTTGCTATTTTCTTTATTTGGCCTCTTTATAAATCAGTTGGCCTATCTATCAGCCATTCAGGAGACAAATGCTGGTACAGCGACGGTACTTCAGTATGTCTGTCCAGTTGGAATTCTTGCTTACACTTGTATCAAGGATAAGGTTGCTCCTACGGTTGCTGAAATTATTTCCATGATTTTGGCTATAGGTGGAACCTTCTTGATTGCCACTCATGGACAATTTGATCAACTCTCAATTACTCCGGCTGGTCTTTTTTGGGGCTTGTTCTCAGCCCTGACCTATGCGCTTTATATCATCTTACCGATTAAATTGATTCAAAAATGGGGAAGTAGTCTAGTCATCGGTGTCGGAATGACCCTATCTGGTTTTGTAGCAGTACCCTTTACTGGGATTATTGGAGCTAGTATTCCCTTTTCTTTTGATATCTTTCTTGCATTTGCAGGAATCATCCTTATTGGAACTGTATTTGCCTATACAGCCTTTCTTAAGGGAGCAAGTATGATTGGCCCAGTCAAGTCTAGCCTCTTGGCCTCTATTGAACCTATCTCTGCGGTATTTTTTGCCTTCATGATTATGGGAGATATTTTCTATCCGATTGACTTTGTTGGAATGGCTATGATTTTATTAGCTGTGACCATTATTTCACTGAAAGATTTAATGCTAGAAAAGAAACATCACTCAGTTTAATGGATTAAAACAGTTTTTGAAGACTGGTTGACACTCAGCACTATAAAATAATCTGAGTTCACACATCTTATGAGTGAATTAAAAGACGGTTCAAAATGAGCCGTCTTTTTCATATATTCAATTATCGTTCACTAAAGGAAATTTGAAAATTATACATTGTACAATTAGGATTTTTACAAACTTTTATTACTTTACCACGCGCTCTATCTTCTGCATAAAACCATAAAACTTCTTGGCATTTTGTGCATTTTTCAGTCATATTTATGCTCCTATAGTTTATTACCGCAATGGCTACACCGTTCTGGTCGGTCGCTTGTTTGTCGTCCGCAAATAGGACATTCAATAGTTGCTGAAATGAGTTTTAGGATTAGTTTAATCATATTTATCACCAACCGAATTTCTTTTGACAAGTTCCATACTCACACCTATGGTAAGAAAGATTATGATAAATAGCTTCTTTACACAAATCACATTTATTACCACTTAAAGCACGTTCACAAGCACAATACCATTCATTAGGGTTTCCCATAATAAAACCTCTTTCTATTTGAATCTTTTATAGCACAATGCCACAATCTTGTGCTAATTCTTCTAATGTAAGTCCAGAATAACGTCGTAGGTTCAAAAGTTCCTTATCGATTTCCAGTCTTCCACCTGAAGAATCAACTCTCCACTGCAAAATTGACTCCAGAGCTCGAATACTTGCTTCAATTGTCTCTAAAGTTTCTTGAAGCGATTCTCTTTCTTGAGTTAGACTGATGTATTGTTCACGGTCTGCCGAAGCCATTCGTCCACCCAGCTCGTTAATATCAGCCATTACTTCTAAGCGAATTCTTTTCGATTTCTCAAGAATTTTCATCGCTAATTCTTGTTTTTTAGTGTATTTATCAATGTCAGATTTTCTAATAAACCAAAAAAATCCCGCCAATAATTGCAATTATAAAAAAATTAAACCCATATTTTTCTCCTTAATAAAACCTCTAAGCATTTGTAGCACATTAAAAAAATCGTATTTATTTTTAATACGAAATACCTCCATTTTTTTATTTTTTTCACTCAAAAAAATCCCTGCTACAATAGGGGTTGAGCTTGTTTTTAGTTAACGGTCGTCAACTAAAAACAATGAAAAATAAAAAAATGCCAATTCAACAAGGTAACTAAAAACCTTATTAAATCAGCATTTGAAATATTTTTTTATTGATAACTTTGATTGTTTTAACAAACGACCGTTTACTAAAAACTGTTGATAGGTTTAATGTACTATTTTTTTCTAAGGATTTGTCAATCAATTATAGGTGATTTTTTTCTATTTATTTGAATACTATTGCGCCTTAACACATTATATATGGTTGCGGTGGAAATATTCAGCTGGTTCGCAATATTGCGCACAGACAATTCTTTTCGTAGGTATTGCTCGATTATTTGTATTTCGGTATCTTTAGGCAACCCTTTATTACCAAGTTTCACACCCTTTTCTTTAGCTTTACGGAGTCCGTCTTTAGTGCGTTCAGAAATAGCTTGAAGCTCCCATTCTGCAACATAACCCAACATCAAACAAAAAAACTTTCCAGTTAAAGAATCTGTTTCAATATTTCATGAATAGATTGAAGATGAATACCATGTTTGGTTAAATCTTCAATAATGGAAGAGAGGTGAAGCATCTTTCTTGTAAGTCTATCCAATTTATACACAACAAAATTTGTTTTAACACCTTGCTGGGCATATTTTTTCGCCATTTTTAAAGCTTTGTCAAGTTGTTTTCGCTCCTGATTTCCACCAGAATCTTTTTCAATATAGAGTTTATCGCAAAAGCCGAGTGCTTCTTTTTGAACAGATAACCCTAATTCTTGCCGATTATCTGTTGAGCTAACGCGAGCATATCCGATAGCTATGGTTTTGATATTTTCTAATTTGTTCTTGTGATGATTTGTCAAAATTTCTCCTTTCTTTACTATTGTAGCAGGCTAATTATATTGTAAAAGGAAATTTAGACAAAATAAAAGACCTACAGTTTATATCAAAGGCTTCTTGTTCATAAAAACGAGGTCGGGATTTTGGTCCCGACCTCTTGTTGATTCTATATGGATTAATCTTTATTTTCGTATGGCAAGATCAAGTTCAAAAGAATACCTGTCATTGCTGATAGGGCAGTACCTGAAAGGGTAACTGGACCAAGTTTAAGGATTGCTCCACCAAGTCCAAGTACCAGCATTGCACTTGCGATGATAAGATTACGCATTTGACCGAAGTCTACGCGTTCTTTAATCAAGACTTTCAAACCGTTGCTGGCGATAACCCCGTAAAGAAGGATTGACATACCACCAAGTACAGCATTTGGAATTGTTGAAATCAAGGCAGTGAATTTTCCAAGGAAGCTTAGTGAAATTGCGATAAGTGCAGCGTTACGGATAACTGAAACAGAAGCGATACGAGTCATACCGATAACCCCTGTGTTTTCACCGTAGGTAGTATTAGCTGGTCCACCTAGGAAGGCAGATACAGATGTTGCGATACCATCACCAAGAAGGGTACGGTGAAGACCGGGTTCTTTCAAAAATTGACGACCACAGATTTGGCTTAATACTGTATGGTCTCCAATGTGTTCTGAAATCGTTACGATAGCGATTGGTAAGATAGCGATTGTCTCAGGACCGAAGTATAGGTTGTATTCTTTGAAGGCACCACCTGTGCTAAATGGTAGGTAGAAGCCTGGAATTTCGAACCAGTTAGCTTGAAGAACAGGAGTGAAGTCTACAAGACCAAGAACAACTGCGAAGATGTATCCACCGATGATGGCAAAGAGGAAAGGAATAATACGAAGGAATCCTTTTCCTTTTGTATTGATAAAGGCAGCGATGAGGAAGGTAACCACAGCTACAAGAGCATTTTTCCAGTTGCCATCAGCAACAAGACCAGCATTTGTTACAGCTGAACCTGCAAGACCAAGACCAATTACGATAATCATAGGTCCGATAACGATTGGTGGTAAAAGTTTATCAATCCATTTTGTACCAGCAAAGCGGATGCTAGTTGAAACAAGAACGTAGATTAAACCAGTCAAGATAACTCCTGTTTGAGCGGCAGAAACATCGCCACCCATTTCCTTCATAGCAAGAGACATTGCAGTGATGAAGGCAAAAGAAGAACCGAGATAGACTGGAACTTTAAATCCAGTACATACCATGTAAATCAGTGTTCCGACACCTGATGCAAAGAGGGCAACAGATACAGGCATTCCCAAAATCAATGGTACCAAGATGGTTGCACCAAACATGGCAAACACATGCTGGAAGCTGAGAAGGATTCCTTTTCCAGCTGAAGGACGTTGGTCAACGTCAAGTAACAAATCAACAGTTGATTCTTGTTTCATAAATACCTCACTTTTTGGGCATCAAAAAAGAGCCCATTATTTTACAGCAATAGGCTCTCAGAGTAAGACTTCTTCAAAACATGGTTATCCCAATATTAAAGAATTTCATATATTTCTGCGTCTTCGTCACCTCACGGGATGACATTAAAAACCTTTGCTTAGGATAGTATAGCAGAAAAAAATGATTTTGTAAATCATTTTTTCCCGAGCTTGGAAATAAAAAAGTGAGGTTTCTTTTGTAAACAACTTTTTTAAAAATGTTTTAAAGTGGTCGTTTGTTAGGCATACCTGCTTTTCTTGGATATTTGTTAGGAGTTTCCTTTTTCTTCTCAACAATAGTAATGTAGCGAGGGTCTCCGTTAGGAAGAGTGTAACTGAGGTTTTCTTCAACCTTACTAAAGAGAAGATTGAGGGCATTTTTAGCTTCAGTTAATTCCTCAGGTGCATTGCTAGCCTTCAGTGCTATCAATGTTCCGCCGACTTTTAAGTAGGGGATAGTCAACTCGGACAATACCTGCATACGGGCAACTGCACGAGCTGTAACGATATCAAACTGAGCACGGAAGTTCTTATCTTGGGCGAAGTCTTCGGCACGTCCATGATAGAAGTGAACATTTTCTAAACCTAGTTCTTGGGCTAATAGATTCAAAAAGTTGATACGTTTATTTAGAGAATCAATAATAGTAACCTCTAGTTGAGGATAGAGAATTTTCATGGGAAGGCTAGGAAAACCTGCTCCAGCACCGATGTCTAAGAGTTTAATGGGCTGGTTTTCAATCATGCCCTGTAAAATAGGAGCGATGGAATCATAGAAGTGTTTGAGATAGACTTCTTCTTTTTCTGTAATAGCAGTCAGGTTGATTTTTTCATTCCATTCAACCAAGAGTTCAAAATAACGCTCAAATTGAACTTTTTGCTGGTCAGAAAGAATAATATTTTGTTCGGCTAGCAAGTTATAAAATGTTTCTGGTTTCATAGTAGTTTCCTTCTTTAGTATCATCTTATTTTACCACAAAAAGATAGAAATTTGATATACTGGTACTAATCTAAAAACAGAAAGGAGATATCAGATGAATTGGATTATTCTTGGAGTTCTTGCTCTTATTGGTATCTTTGTGATTATTACCTATAATGGATTGGTTAAAAATCGCATGCAAACTAAAGAGGCATGGAGTCAGATTGATGTTCAGTTGAAACGTCGTAACGATCTCTTGCCAAACTTGATTGAGACTGTAAAGGGATATGCAAAGTATGAAGGTTCAACACTTGAAAGAGTTGCAGAGCTTCGCAATCAAGTAGCCGCTGCAACATCACCGGCAGAAGCTATGAGAGCTAGTGATGCCCTTTCACGCCAAGTATCAGGAATTTTTGCTGTTGCAGAAAATTATCCAGATCTAAAAGCGAGTGGCAACTTTGCTAAATTGCAAGAGGAACTAACTAATACTGAAAATAAAATCTCATATTCTCGCCAACTTTATAATAGTGTTGTTAGCAATTATAATGTCAAGTTGGAGACTTTCCCAAGTAACCTAGTTGCTGGACTCTTTGGTTTTAAAGTGGCTGACTTCCTTCAAACTCCTGAAGAAGAAAAGGCAGTACCTAAAGTCGATTTTAGTGGTTTAGGTGACTAGGATGTTGTATGATCAAATCGCGAGTAATAAGCGAAGAACTTGGATTTTACTACTAGTATTCTTTTTACTTTTGGCTTTGGTTGGATATGCAGTTGGTTACCTCTTTATGCGGTCTGGTCTTGGTGGCTTAGTTATCGCTCTGATTATCGGCTTTATCTATGCCTTGTCCATGATTTCAATCAACAGAGATAGTCATGAGTATGAATGGTGCGCGTGAGGTGAATGAGCAGACGGCACCAACCCTCTATCATGTTGTGGAAGATATGGCTATGGTGGCACAAATCCCCATGCCACGTGTCTTCATTATCGATGATGCTAGCTTAAATGCCTTTGCTACGGGTTCAAATCCTCAAAATGCAGCGGTAGCAGCAACGTCAGGACTCCTAGCGATAATGAATCGTGAAGAGTTAGAGGCGGTTATTGGCCATGAAGTCAGTCACATTCGTAACTATGATATTCGTATTTCAACTATCGCGGTTGCCCTTGCTAGTGCCATTACACTTTTATCAAGTATGGCTGGACGCATGATGTGGTGGGGAGGTGCAGGCCGTGGTCGTAGAAGTGATGACCGTGATAGCGGAGGACTTGAAATTATTATGCTAGTTGTTTCTCTCCTAGCCATTGTTTTGGCTCCCTTAGCAGCAACCTTGGTACAACTAGCCATCTCTCGTCAACGAGAATTTTTAGCAGATGCTTCAAGTGTAGAGTTGACTCGTAATCCTCAAGGGATGATCAATGCCCTTCGTAAGCTGGACAATAGTCAGCCAATGAGCCGTCATGTGGACGATGCTAGCAGTGCTCTCTATATCAATGATCCTCAAAAACGAGGTGGTTTGCAAAAACTCTTCTATACGCATCCGCCTATCTCAGAACGAATTGAGCGTTTGAAACATATGTAAAAACATCCAGAGATTTTCCTCTGGATTTTTGCATGCATCAACTCACTTGTGACTTGTCCTATCACAAAAAAGTAGTATAATATATGTAATTAAATATTAGTGAGGTGAATCATGTATAAGCGCTGGATGACCTTTTTCTTGATTTTGATTTTCATACCAATACACTTGAGCATAGCTGACAAAATCATGTGGACAAATTCATTAGTCCTCTCAATCATTTTTACACTTGTTGAACTTGCAATATTTTTTTATGTAGGAAGAAAGTATGACCTATTTCACATTCGAAAAATCTGCCTAAAAGATATTCTGAAATGGCTTCTCTCCTACGCTTTGCTTTTCTTATTTTATATGTTGGTCAATTTTTTAGGACCTACCCAATCAGACACTACTCAATCAATTCAAAATTTATCACTTTCATTGCCTGTGCTCTTTCTAGATCTCTGTATTTTAGCACCCGTTACGGAAGAAATTTTTATGCGAGGACTGTTACAAGGGACGGTATTTAAGAATACATATATTGGCTTGGTTGCCACATCTGTTCTCTTTGCTTATCTACATGGACCCTATACGATTCCTAGTTTTATCACCTATTTAGGTATGGGTGTAGCATTTGGTATAAGGTATAAGACTTCCGACAATCTTTGGAATTCCATTCTCTTGCATGTCCTCAATAATCTAGTTGCATTTTGCTTTATGTATTTTAGATAAGACCAAATTAGAATACCTTGATTTATAAACATAGGTAAAAACTATTTTTATCTTATACAACCGAAATAATGGCCAGTCATGAGCTGGCTTGTAGAGTATGTAGCAGAGCCGTCTATAGCAAGGCTCCTCAAAAACTCTTCTATCCTAACCCCTTATGAACGTTTGAAACATATGTAAAAAACATCCAGAGATTTTTCTTTGGATGTTTTATTTCTAAAAGTTAAAGATCTTGTAAATCAACGACTTCCAAACTATGTTCTGTCAAACGATAGATATTCGTACAGACTTCTTTTAAGAAACGTCGATCATGCGAAACAGTAACCAGACCACCGGGATAATTGGCAAAGAGTTTTCTGATTTCTGGTTGAGAAGTTGGAGAAAAATTTCGTGTGGGTTCATCCAGAAGGAGAAAGTTCGGTTTTCGCAGAACTAAATTCAAAAGAAGGAGTTTACCTTGTTGACCACCAGATAAGGAGTGGATATGGTGGTGCATCTCGGGATAGCTGAAATTAAGACTGGCTAAGTGAGATTGGATTTTCTGTAATTCCTCTTTGTGTCCAGTTTGGTTGAGAAATTCTACTGGAGATAGATCCAAATTCAATGTTTCTTGGTAATCTTGTGGCATAAAACCAAGCGAAATCTCTCTTTTGCCGCTTAGTAGTTGATGTAACTTTGCTAAAAGAGTGGATTTGCCAACGCCATTGGGACCGATAATGCCGATTTTATCTTGACCACGGACAGTTAATTGTAACTCCTGAGCCAAAACACTCTCACCAATGGACAAAGTCTCATTTTCCAGTCGAACTAAGACTTTTGAAGCAGCTAATGGCTCTATATCTGAGAAGAAAAGTTGAATTTGCTCTTCTTCAAGTGGCTTTTGGGTCATGGACTGAGCTTCCTTTTCAAAGCGTTTTTCTTGAGAGAGAACATTTTTCATCTTTTTAGCCAATAGGCGACCGGCAGTACTGTCTTTGGTAGCTCGAAGTGCAGTTTCTACATTTTGCTTGACGCGACGATGCTTCTCCATGGTTTTGTCATAGGCTCTCTGGTCGTTGGCAGCTTGCTGGCTTTGTCTGGCAAAGTTAGCCTTCCTTTGGGCACTATAGCGATTATAGTCTAAGTGCTCGACTAGCGTTTCTGCTTCTTTCCGATGCTTGACCAGTCGCAAGTGGACAATAGTATCAGCCGTATGAGAAAGAAAGTCTTCATCATGGGAAATGAAAATAACAGTTTGCCTAATCTTTCGAATCTGACCTTTTAGCCAATCAACCGTCTCAAGGTCTAGGTCATTTGAAGGCTCATCTAAAAAAATAGAATGTCAAAGGGTTTAGCCAATTCATGGATGAGCTGAATTTTCAAAGCTTCGCCCCCCGAGAGGCTACCAATTTCTTGATCGCTAGCAAAACGGTCGCTATCAAAGTGCAACTCCTCAGCCAAACGATAAAGAATGCTGTAGTCTAAATCAGCAGAATCCAAAAAGAAGTAGTCATGTAGAGATTTTTTCTTCAGTTCTTCAGGGAGATGTTGGGGAATGTAGGCTAGGGACTGAAGGTCAGATTGGATGTCGCCCTTGATAGTAAAATCAGGCAATGCTTCCCCCATTAAAGCTCGTAGTAAAGTCGATTTACCATTTCCTTCTTCTCCAATAATGGCGACCTTTTCTCCGTCTTGGATAGTCATATTTAAATCGGAAATAAGGTCTCGTAAATCTTTGTTTTGTGTGATGGTCAGATGATTGATTTTTATCATATTATTGCCCTTTCTAGAATGTCCACATTGCATAACAAAAAGCTCCACTTTACCTAGTAGAGCCCAAAAGTCTATGTCAAAAACTCTTTTAAAAGGGCTGAAAATCCAGCAGAAAAAAAAGAGCACAAAAAGAGACAGAAACAAGATCTACTAAATAAAGGTTCTTTATTTGATAGACTTAGTTGTTCATGTCTCCCTTACCTCCGAGTATTGTTGCAATCATCATACTCTTTGAGAAACTTTGTCAAGATTAAGCCAGAAAATCCTCTGTTTTTAAAAACCAAAAACAGGTCCATAGAGTGTCAAAACGTGCTTAACTTGATCGTAGTGGAACTTGTCATAGTTTCGCCAAGCAGTGCGAGCTTCTTCATTCAGTTTAAGTGTACCAAGTCCAATCAAGAGACTGGTACATTGGTAAAATTTCTCAAGGTCAATTAAGATAGAGTTATCTAGTTTCTCTGTCTTTTTAAGTTGTTTGAGTAGCTCGTCAATATTTTGCTGCAAGCGTATATCATCAGGCAATCCTTGTTTGCAGGTTTGGTAAGCTTTATTTAACTCGGAAATGAGTTGATAAGCTTCTAAGATTAGTTCTTTGTCTTCCATATGAGCGTCCTCCTTTGCTCATGTATTGATGTTTATAGTATAGCACAAAAAATAAATATGTCATAATAAATATATCAAAAAATACTGAAAGATGTTTTAAAAGTTTAGAGGCTTTACTTGGCCACCATTCATGGTATAATCAAGTGAGTAAATCTTTATGGAGGAAGTATGAAATTAAATATTCAAGAAATCCGTAAGCAGCCTGAGGGTTTGTATTTTGAGCAACCTCTAGACTTGTCAGCTGACTTACGTGACCGTAACCAAGAAATTTTAGACGTAAAAGATATTCTAGCGGTTGGGAAAGTACAGTACGAAGACCGTATGTTTTTCCTAGACTATCAATTGTCTTATACAATTGTCCTAGCTTCTAGTCGTAGTATGGAACCTGTAGAATTGCAAGAGTCTTATCCAGTGACAGAAGTCTTTATGGAAGGTGCTACTAATCAACTTGATCAAGAAGTTCTTGATGATGACTTGGTTTTACCTATCGAAAATGGTGAAATCGACTTGGCTGAGAGTGTTTCAGATAATATTTTGCTCAATATTCCAATCAAAGTTTTAACAGCAGAAGAAGAAGCTGGTCAGGGATTTGTTTCAGGAAAAGACTGGCAAATCATGACAGAGGAAGAGTACCAAGCGCAACAAGCAGTCAAGAAGGAAGAAAACAGTCCTTTTGCAGGCTTACAAGGGCTGTTTGATGGAGATGAATAGATGGTTTTATCCAAGAAACGTGCCCGTCATGTCATTGAGGAAATCATCGCTCTTTTTCCAGATGCAAAACCAAGTCTAGACTTTCGCAATCATTTTGAACTCTTGGTTGCGGTGATGTTGTCAGCCCAGACGACAGATGCAGCAGTAAATAAAGCAACTCCGGCTCTTTTCGAAGCCTTCCCTACACCTCAAGCTATGGCAGACGCAAGTGAGAGTGACATTGCTAAACATATTTCTCGTTTAGGACTTTATCGCAATAAAGCTAAGTTCCTTAAAAAATGTGCCCAACAGTTACTAGACGATTTTGATGGTCAAGTACCTCAGACACGTGAGGAATTGGAGAGTCTGGCAGGTGTTGGTCGTAAGACAGCTAATGTTGTGATGAGTGTTGGCTTTGGGATTCCTGCCTTCGCTGTGGATACTCATGTGGAGCGCATTTGCAAACACCATGATATTGTTAAGAAATCAGCAACGCCACTTGAAGTTGAAAAACGTGTCATGGATGTCTTGCCACCAGAAAAGTGGTTGGCGGCGCATCAGGCCATGATTTACTTTGGTCGTGCTATCTGTCATCCGAAAAATCCAGAATGCGATCAGTATCCGCAATTATACGATTTTAGTTCGTTATAAGATGGAATTTTCATGTTTTTTTCTTGCATTGATTCCTAGTTTGTGTTATAGTAGTACCAATCAAATATTCCTTTAATCCTGTCCCGTGAGGCAGGCAAGGAGCTGGATTAAGTAGAAGGGTGGAGTCTATACTGTTTTTGGTAGGGCTAGCTTAACTATATATTCTGAAGTCTCCTTGTTTAAGGAGACTTTTCTTTTTGGAGGTTTGTCATGAAGACAAAAGAAGTAGTTGACGAATTGACCGTCAAGCGAGCGATTACTCGAATCACCCTACGAGATTATCGAGCGAAACAAAGACCTGAACAAGATTGTATTGGCAGGGGATAAAAAAACACGAGGTGTCTTTATTGCCCATCGCATTCAAGAACGATTGGAACAGTTGGAGTCAATCTCAGTACCAATCGTTGAGTTAGATACAAAACCATTCCGTGACGATGTTAAAAGTGGGGAAGATACTTCTGTCATTTCTGTTGATGTAACGGATAGAGAAGTGATTTTAGTGGATGATGTGCTCTATACAGGTCGTACCATCCGAGCAGCCATTGACAACATCGTTAGCCATGGCCGTCCTGCTCGTGTGAGTTTAGCAGTTCTAGTAGACCGCGGACATAGAGAATTACCAATTCGTCCAGACTACGTTGGTAAAAACATCCCAACCAGTCGTTCAGAAGAAATCATCGTAGAGATGACTGAACTTGATGGACAAGATCGTGTTCTTATTACTGAAGAAGCCTAGATAGCAAAAAGGAGTTAGCCATGTCAGAAAATCAACAAGCCATTCAACACGTAGTTTCTATGGAAGACCTTACTGTAGAACAAGTCATGAAATTGATCAAACGCGGAATCGAATTTAAAAATGGAGCAAAAGCTTCTTACGAAGACCAACACATTGTCTCTAATCTCTTCTTTGAGAGTTCGACTCGTACCCACAAATCTTTTGAAGTAGCAGAGATTAAACTGGGACTTCACCTATTGGACTTTGACGTGAAAACAAGTTCAGTCAATAAGGGTGAAACACTCTATGATACAATTTGACCTTGTCAGCCTTGGGAGTGGATGCCTGTGTCATCCGACATCCAGAGGTAGACTACTATAGAGAGTTGATCGCAAGTCCTACTATTACGACTTCCATTATCAATGGTGGGGATGGTTCGGGTCAACACCCAAGCCAAAGTTTGCTTGATTTAATGACGATTTATGAAGAATTTGGACACTTTGAAGGACTTAAAGTGGCCATTGCTGGAGACCTTGACCATTCACGTGTGGCTAAATCCAATATGCAAATCTTAAAACGTTTGGGAGCAGAACTTTACTTTGCTGGTCCAGAAGAATGGAGAAGTCAAGAATTTGCGGACTATGGACAGTTTGTAAATATTGATGAAATCATTGACCAAGTGGATGTGATGATGTTCCTACGTGTTCAACATGAACGCCATGATAGTGGAACAGGATTTTCAAAAGAAGGCTATCACACTCAACATGGTTTAACTCAAGAACGCTATGACCGCTTGAAAGAGAAGGCTATTCTGATGCACCCTGCTCCAGTCAACCGCGATGTTGAAATTGCTGATCACTTGGTTGAAGCTCCAAAATCACGGATTGTTCAACAGATGACTAACGGTGTCTTTGTCAGAATGGCAATCTTGGAATCCGTATTGGCATACAGAAAAGCAAAATAAGACACAAAACGTTAAAAGATGCCTGAGAGCATCCACGAGAGGTGAATTTATGACAAAACGACTTCTAGTATTAGAAGATGGTACAATTTTTGAAGGAAAAGCCTTTGGGGCTGAAATTGACGTCACGGGTGAAATCGTCTTTAATACTGGGATGACTGGTTACCAAGAATCGATTACAGACCAGTCTTATAATGGACAAATCCTGACCTTTACCTATCCTTTGGTTGGAAATTATGGGATTAACCGTGATGACTATGAATCCATCAGTCCAACCTGTAAAGGTGTAGTGGTGTTTGAAGAAGCTCGTAGAGCCAGTAATTGGCGCAACCAGATGACACTGGATGAATTTGAAGTCTAAGAAAATCCCTGGTATTTCAGGTATTGATACACGTGCTTTGACAAAAATCATCCGTAAGCATGGAACTATGAGGGCGACTCTGACACATGTGGGAGATAGTATCGATCATATCACAGATCAGCTTCAAGCGACCGTTCTACCGATTGATAATATCAAGCAAGTTTCTACCAAAACTGCTTACCCAGCTCCAGGAGTAGGTTTGAGCGTGGTACTTGTAGACTTTGGTCTTAAGCATTCAATCTTAAGAGAGTTGTCTAAGAGAGACTGTAATGTAACGGTGGTTCCTTATACTACAACAGCAGAGGAAATTCTTCACTTGAATCCGGATGGTGTTATGCTGTCAAATGGTCCAGGTAATCCTGAGGATGTACCAGAGGCACTAGAGATGATTCGTGGAGTTCAAGGTAAAATTCCGATTTTTGGGATTTGTATGGGGCATCAGCTCTTCTCAATGGCTAATGGTGCTAAGACCTATAAGATGAAGTTTGGTCACCGTGGCTTTAACCATGCAGTCCGTGAAATTGCAACAGGGCGCGTGGATTTTACTAGTCAAAATCACGGTTATGCAGTGAGCAGAGAAGATTTTCCAGAGCATCTGATGATTACTCATGAGGAAATCAATGACAAATCTGTAGAAGGGGTACGACATAGATATCAACCTGCCTTCTCCGTACAATTCCACCCAGATGCTGCACCTGGCCCACATGATGCAAGCTACCTTTTTGACGAGTTTATCGAAATGATGGAAGCTTTTAAAGCAAGCAATCGTTAAAACTAACAACTTCCCGTATGAGATTTTTTATAGTAAAGCATCGTTTCGCTAAAAAATCGTCGGAGAATTTATGGAATTGAACACGGACGGAAAGCTCAGAATTTAGAGCAACCAACAAGGATAGAAATCCTTCCTTGGTTTTCTAAAATTCAGTCGCTTTCTTATCGTCCTTTGTATCTTATTTAATGTCGCCCTGAGAGGCGACGAATAGAAAGGAGAAGGGTGTTCCGTATTTGCTGAATTGAATACGGGCTACGGACGGTGCTAAAAAGATAGTTATTCCTAGAACTGACGGTTCTTCGTCATAACTCCTATTTTAGCTTTGTCCGCTTGACGCCCTTAATATCTTGTAAATGCCTAAACGTACTGATATTCAAAAAATTATGGTGATTGGTTCTGGTCCGATTATTATTGGTCAGGCTGCTGAGTTTGATTATGCTGGGACCCAGGCCTGCTTGTCTTTGAAAGAGGAAGGGTATGAGGTTGTCTTGGTAAACTCAAACCCTGCGACTATCATGACGGACAAGGAAATTGCAGACAAGGTTTACATTGAGCCAATCACACTTGAGTTTGTGACACGTATTCTTCGTAAGGAACGTCCAGATGCCTTGCTTCCAACACTTGGAGGTCAAACAGGGCTTAATATGGCAATGGAGTTGTCTAAAAATGGTATCTTAGATGAGCTTGGTGTTGAACTTCTCGGGACTAAATTGTCTGCAATCGACCAAGCAGAGGACCGCGATCTCTTTAAACAATTGATGGAAGAACTCAAGCAACCAATTCCAGAATCAGAAATTGTAAACACGGTGGAGAAAGCAGTTGCCTTTGTAGCAACTATTGGCTACCCAGTTATCGTCCGCCCAGCCTTTACTCTAGGTGGTACTGGTGGTGGTATGTGTGCCAACGAAGAAGAATTGCGCGAGATCGCTGAGAATGGCTTGAAGTTGTCACCTGTTACCCAGTGTTTGATTGAACGTTCAATCGCTGGCTTTAAGGAAATTGAATATGAAGTTATGCGTGACTCAGCTGACAATGCCCTTGTTGTTTGTAACATGGAAAACTTTGACCCCGTTGGGATTCACACAGGGGACTCGATCGTATTTGCCCCAGCGCAGACTATGTCAGACTATGAAAACCAAATGCTTCGTGATGCAAGTTTGAGCATCATCCGCGCTCTCAAGATTGAAGGTGGATGTAACGTTCAGTTGGCCCTCGATCCACACAGCTTTAAGTACTATGTCATCGAAGTAAACCCTCGTGTATCTCGTTCGTCAGCCCTTGCTTCTAAGGCTACGGGGTATCCAATTGCAAAATTGGCTGCAAAGATCGCAGTCGGTTTGACCTTGGATGAGGTCATTAACCCAGTTACAGGTTCAACCTATGCCATGTTTGAACCAGCTCTTGACTACGTAGTTGCCAAAATTCCGCGCTTCCCATTTGACAAGTTTGAAAAGGGTGAACGCCGTCTTGGTACTCAGATGAAAGCGACCGGAGAAGTTATGGCCATTGGTCGTAACATCGAGGAGTCACTTCTTAAAGCTTGTCGCTCACTTGAAATTGGGGTTCACCACAATGAAATGCCTGAGCTTGCAGATGTTTCAGATGATGCCTTGATTGAAAAGGTTGTTAAGGCTCAAGATGACCGTCTCTTTTACGTATCAGAAGCTATTCGTCGTGGTTATACACCTGAGGAAATTGCTGAGCTTACAAAAATCGATATCTTCTATCTGGATAAACTCTTGCATATCTTTGAAATTGAGCAAGAATTGGGCTCACATCCACAAGATCTTGAAGTTTTGAAAACAGCAAAATTGAATGGTTTTTCAGACCGTAAGATTGCTGAACTCTGGAATACTACAGCTAACCAAGTTCGCCAACTTCGTTTAGAAAACAAGATTGTCCCAGTTTACAAGATGGTAGATACTTGTGCCGCAGAATTTGAATCAGAAACTCCTTACTTCTACTCAACATATGGATGGGAAAATGAATCGATCAAGTCTGATAAGGAATCTGTACTGGTCCTAGGTTCTGGTCCAATCCGTATCGGTCAAGGAGTTGAGTTTGACTATGCGACTGTTCACTCTGTTAAGGCAATTCAAGCTGCTGGCTACGAAGCTATTATCATGAACTCGAACCCAGAGACAGTTTCAACTGACTTCTCTGTATCGGATAAACTTTACTTTGAACCATTAACATTCGAAGATGTCATGAATGTCATCGATTTGGAGCAACCAAAAGGTGTTATCGTTCAGTTTGGTGGTCAAACAGCTATCAACCTTGCTGAGCCCTTAGCAAAAGCAGGTGTGACTATCCTGGGTACGCAGGTTGCTGACCTAGACCGCGCCGAAGACCGTGACCTCTTCGAACAAGCCCTAAAAGATTTGGATATCCCACAACCGCCTGGACAGACTGCTACAAACGAAGAAGAAGCAGTACTTGCAGCCCGCAAGATTGGTTTCCCAGTCCTTGTTCGTCCCTCTTATGTCTTGGGTGGACGTGCTATGGAAATTGTAGAAAACGAAGAAGATCTCCGTTCTTACATGCGCACAGCCGTTAAGGCAAGTCCAGATCATCCAGTTCTTGTAGACTCTTATATCGTCGGTCAAGAGTGTGAAGTAGATGCTATCTCAGATGGACAAAATGTCCTCATCCCAGGTATCATGGAACATATCGAACGTGCCGGTGTCCACTCAGGTGACTCCATGGCTGTTTACCCTCCACAAACCTTGTCTCAAAAAGTGCAAGAAACGATTGCAGACTACACAAAACGCCTAGCAATCGGCCTTAACTGTCTTGGTATGATGAACATTCAGTTTGTCATCAAGGATGAGAAAGTCTACGTTATTGAGGTCAATCCACGTGCCAGCCGTACTGTTCCATTCCTATCAAAAGTAACCAATATCCCGATGGCTCAGGTTGCAACTAAGTTAATTCTTGGTCAAAGTCTTGAAGAACTTGGTTACCAAGATGGACTTTACCCAGAAAGTAGTCGTGTTCATATTAAAGCACCAGTCTTCTCATTTACCAAGCTAGCGAAAGTAGATAGCTTGCTTGGTCCTGAAATGAAGTCAACAGGGGAGGTTATGGGTTCTGATACGACTCTTGAAAAAGCTCTCTACAAGGCCTTTGAAGCTTCTTATCTTCACTTGCCAACCTTTGGAAATGTTGTCTTTACTATCGCTGATGATGCCAAGGAAGAAGCTTTGGATTTGGCTCGTCGTTTCCAAAATATTGGTTATGGTATCCTTGCGACTCAAGGAACAGCAGCTTTCTTTGAAAGTCATGGCTTGAAGGCTCAACTCGTTGGTAAGATTGGTGATGATGAACATGATATCCCAAGCTATGTTCGTAAAGGGAAAATCCAAGCTATCATCAACACAGTTGGTACTAAGCGAACTGCTGATGAAGATGGTGAACAAATCCGCCGTTCAGCTATTGAACACGGAGTTCCTCTCTTTACAGCTTTGGATACAGCGGATGCTATGCTTAAGGTACTTGAAAGCCGTAGCTTCGTTACAGAAGCAATTTAGTTTCTTGTTAAATGATCTAAGTAGCTTTTATCCAGCGTCAAAAGACGCTGGTTTTTCCTCTTTTATAGAGAAATCGAGTTAGAAATAATAGTTACAGTTCACCATTAAATGTCAAAGTTTATCAATAGATTTATCATTATCGTTAATGAGTAGACTTATTCTGACTTTCCCTAAAAATTTTTGTTGAATTTTTCTTAAGTTTTTTTATCATATTTTTTTATAATTAAGGTGCCTTAAGAAAAAAATAATGAAAAAAACTAAATGTTTTTTTCATATAGTTTTTCATTTTTTTGTGTTATAATTAAGGTGCCTTAAGAAAAATATTAAGGTGCCTTAAGAAAAATAATGAAAAAACTAAATGTTTTTCATATAGTTTTCATTGTTTTAATAGTTTAAAGTCAATCTTATTTTTCTCTAATAGAAAATAATGAAAAAGTAGGTTTAGAAAGAGGTAAGTATCTATGTCTTCTCATAAAAAAGTGTCACTCTCTGAGATTAATCAATCTATCGATACTCCAAATAACAATCATTTCTGGCAAAATTTAAAGGCCTTTTTAGGTCCGGGTGCTCTTGTCGCAGTTGGTTATATGGATCCAGGAAACTGGATTACCAGTGTAGTCGGTGGTGCTTCCTATAAGTATAGTCTCTTGTTTGTTATCTTGATTTCATCTCTCATTGCCATGCAACTTCAGCAGATGGCAGGAAAGCTTGGTATTGTAACCCAGATGGACCTGGCTCAAGCAACGGCTCATCATTCACCTAAATGGCTTCGTTATAGTCTATGGGTGATTTTAGAATTAGCCTTGATGGCGACAGATCTGGCAGAAGTTCTAGGTTCAGCGATTGCTCTCAATCTTCTCTTTAAGATTCCGATTATGATAGCAATTCTCTTGACCGTGTTGGATGTTTTTCTCTTATTGCTTCTGATGAAATTTGGCTTTAAGAAGATTGAAGCTATTGTGACAACACTGATTTTAACCATTCTAGCAATTTTTACCTATCTGGTAGCTTTGTCACATCCAAGCTTCCAAGGAATCGTTGAGGGTTATTTACCCAATTCGACCTTATTTGAGAGTCCTTTGCCAGGTCATGAAAGTCAATTAACTTTAGCTCTGGGGATTGTAGGTGCGACGGTTATGCCTCATAACCTCTATTTGCATTCTTCCTTGTCTCAAACTCGGAAAATCAATCACAAGGACAAGGATGATGTTCGAAAAGCGGTGCGCTTTATGACCTGGGATTCAAATCTCCAATTATCCTTGGCCTTTGTGGTTAACTCCCTTCTATTAATTCTCGGGGCGGCTCTCTTTTTCGGCCATGCATCTGAGATTTCTGCCTTCTCTCAAATGTATAATGCCTTGCAGGATTCTACTATTGCAGGAGCTATAGCTAGCTCGACCTTATCAACCTTGTTTGCCTTGGCTTTATTAGCCAGTGGTCAAAATTCGACAATTACGGGTACCTTGACTGGACAAATCGTTATGGAAGGTTTCTTGCATATGAGATTACCTCAATGGTTCATTCGTTTGGCAACTCGTCTCTTTGCCTTGTTGCCTGTCATGATTGTAGCGGTTCTGTTTGGTCATCAGGAAAAAACATTGGATCAGTTATTGGTTTATTCACAAGTCTTTCTTTCGATTGCTCTTCCATTTTCAATCTTCCCACTGATTTATCTAACTTCTAAGAAATCACTGATGGGAGAATTTACCAATGCCAAATGGAATACCATCCTTGGCTATATCGTTTCCATTATCTTAACAATTCTCAATGTGAAATTGTTATTTGATATTTTTTAAGACCTTCTAACATGAAGTAGAAAAAATCACCCTAGAGTTGAATTCACTGGATTTCAAAAAGTTAGACAAAGAATATACAAAAGGGATTTCGTCCTGTGCTGTACAGGGGAAGTCCTTTTTTTAAATGTTAAAAAAATTGTGATTTTTATGATAATATAGGTAGAGAGTTTGTATTTGTAAGTAATTTTTATATCTTAGGAAATTTTTTTATTTTTCCTCACTGTTTTTTTACAAAAATAATAAAAGCGAATTTATTGATATAAAATATAAACTAAAAATTTGAATTGGTTTCATAGTATTCTTCTCTTAAAAGTATGGGAGTATTTTTACAGGAATATTAAAGTTATTTATTTTCTCATGAAATATGCAAACAGTCTACATTTTTACCAATCAAGACATTATAAAAACCATTGAAGATTTACAACAATTTAGTTTCCATAGTTTTGATAAGATAAGAGTAATAGAAGGAGGCTGAATATGAAAGAATATATTTTTATATCAAGGAAGAGCCGTAGTGAAAGTACCACTTTCTAAAAATTTATTATGCCACAACGCATCCAACAAAAAGCTCATACTGTTCTGTTTGTAACAGCAGAAGGGAATTTTTGAAGCTTCAACCTCACTATCTAAAATTGAAGCAGAAAGTACAGAAGAGCTTATTAGATGCCATAGAAAATTTCTTGTGAATAAAGATAAAATAGCAGGATTTGATCATTCTACAAGGAAAATTATGTTTCTGGATGGTAGAGTATCAGATATCGCTTGTTCTAGAAGACACTTTACAATATTAAAAAATCAGTGGAAAAATATATAGGAGTGAAGTAGTGAATATTTTTTTATACTAGAAGATAATTTTTTTACAACAGACTAGAATTGAAACTATTGTCAAAAAAAAATTTTTGGTGGATAATAAGATTGAGTATAGACATTTTGAGGTTTATGGAAAACCTCATCAGCTTTTAGAGGACATTTCAGAGAGGGGAAATCACCAATTATTTTTACTTGATATCGAAATAAAAGATGAAGAAAAAAGAGGGTTAGACGTTGCAAGGGAGATTCGAAAACTTGATTCCCAGGCCGCGATTGCTTTTGTAACAACACATTCTGAGTTTATGCCTGTGTCTTTTGAATACCTAGTATCGGCTATCGATTTCATTGATAAGGAATTACCTGAACCGACATTTATAAAACGTCTTGAAAATGTTATTTTAAATGTTAGTGACAATCAAGGTAGGACAGTATCTGAGGATTCTTTTGTATTTACAGGATCAAAAGCTCAAATTCAAGTCCCTTTTAAAGATTTATTGTATATTGAGACATCGTCAATCGCCCATAAGTTAACTCTCTATTCTAAACGTGACATAGTTGAATTTTATGGACAATTGTCAGATATTCTTAAACAGGAACCACGTTTATTTCAATGTCATAGGTCGTTTATTGTAAATCCTTATAATATATCTTTCATTGATAAAGAAAGTCGGGTAGTTCATTTTCAGAACGGATCCTCCTGTATTGTCTCTAGGTTAAAAATACGTTCACTCATGAAAGCTGTCGAAAGCCTTCATGACTAAGGAGATTTAGATGATATTTTTTCTAGATATTATAGGTACTTTTCTAATGTTATGTATCCATGCTAGGGTTTTAGGTGAGAGATTAAATCTGAAAAAAAATCGGAATATCCATTATTCTGTTCTATCTTTCAATATTACTATTTATTTTTTTGTATTTGGATCAACAGAATTTTTATTTTTTTATGGGTCATTATTGAGTTATCCCACTTTTTATCTTGTATACTTTGTCTATTGCTGAATTAAGAAGTAAGGTCTCTTTATTACTTTTTTTACTCATTATTTCCACTTGGATTTTTGGGATGTCATCAAAAAAATTTTTTTAGGTTACTTTGTAATTTATAAGATTCCCATATTGCAAAACTATTTATGAAACAAATCTAGGAATAATGATTTTTCTCTTTACTAGCTAAAAATTATTGTGTTATTCCTTATTAGTATCTTTCAATATAATTTTTAGTAATTTAAAAAAATAAAGAACTTAGATAGAAAGACAAAATTTATCTTAATTACTGCGGATATTTTTAATGATTGCTTATTTTTATCTTACCGCCTTATATAAACTACATTGATAAAGTAAGTTGGGATAGAATGTTAGATTATAAAGAATTATTGACAGCAGTTTACTTTTTTTATTGTTTATTTGTTTTGTTAATCTATTGGATAGAAAACTACTTCAAGAATTACAGGATAAAAATCGTTTTACAAAAAGAAATTCAACTGCAAAATCTTAGTAATTATAGTCAACAAGTTGAGGGGCTGTATCAAGAAATTAGAAGCTTTAGACATGATTATGTTAATATTTTGTCAAGTTTAAAAATAGGTATCGATCAAAAAGATATTAATCTGGTTTCTCAAGTCTATGATGGTGTTTTGAAAAATTCTGGTGAAAAATTAAAAGGTAAGCGTTTTGATGTGGCACATCTAAGAAATATCAAGGATTTGGCGCTGAAGAGTTTATTATTATCTAAGTTATCGGAGGCCCAAAACTTATCTATTCCAGTTTCTCTGGAGATTAGTGAACAGTTCTCTATAAAAATATGGAACAAATTGACTTCTTAACAATTACGTCTATCTTGTTAGATAATGCTATAGAGTCCGCAGCAGAAGGAGGAATAGCAGTTTGTTTCCTTGAAGATAGAGAATGGAATAAATTAGTTATGATTGTTAAAAATTCTACTTTAGAAAGAGAGATAGAGCTGAGAGATATATTCAAGCGTGACAATTCTTCAAAAGGAGAAGGTCGGGGGATAGGATTAGCCAATGTTCGGAGAATTTTAAAATCTTATCCAAATGTATGTTTGAAAACTACAAGTAAAAATTATGTCTTTACACAGATCTTGGAAATGGAACTTTAAAAGAGTCGCCATTCTTAGGATATTCTATTGAATATTTTAAGGAGTGCCTCAAGCTTACTTGATTTGCGCTGTAGGGTGCTACCGTAGGTAGCCATTTAGCTTCTGAATTGAGATCACCAAAATAGTTTAAAAAAGAAGAGGTTTTACTATGTCAAATGAAACTATGATTCAACTTATACTCATTGCAATTTGTTGTGTATACATTATTTTTTTAATACTAAGTCTGATAAAAAAATCCAAAGAGAGGATATCGTACAGCTTTGTACCTTTTCGTTATGGCTGGTATTATATCCTATATTATGAAATATCTAAATTGGTTAGATTTTTTCTTACTAATAACTCCGATAATGTGTCTATTTAAATTTGAAGATAAGTGGAGTTAGCAACATTTGACTCTTCATTAGGCTATCAGCTCTTTTGATATTAATGTATTTTTAAAAAGTTTTTGAGCATGTTACATAGAGGCTGGGCAAAACCCTACTTTAACTATCAAAAAAACGAGTATTCCGTAGTTGGAGATACTCGTTTTCTTATGTCATGGTTTATAATTAAAATAAAATGAATGGATACAAATCATGAAAAAATACGTTTCGTGATGAAAAAAGTACATTTAAAGACTTTGCGGTAAAAATCTCTTCTTTCCTGCTATAATGAACTTGTCAAGGTTATGATATGACAAAAAAAATACCTATTATATAGGAGTTATTATTCCATAATGAAAAAAACAAGAGATATTAAATCTTATTGATAACTTATTATTGTCTGATGAAGTTTCTAATGATGAACAATTAAAAGAAATATTCATGAATGGACGAATTTCAATAGAAAATGATGAATTTGGAGCAATAGGTGGATTAAGTAATGATTTGTCTATGTATTTGATGACTCATCAATATCTGGCACCGAAAAATGTGATAGAATTTGCTAGCTTAATTGCAAAGATACCTCATCAAGAGCGAGGTAAAGGAGCATTCTTAAATATGCTCGCTATGACACTTGCTAATTTAAAGTGAGTTAAAGAATCTATCTGCTATCCGGAATCGAATATAGTTTATTTACTATCAAGGTGCCGATTCAAATAAACAATATTACATAGGAGGTATTTATCATGAATACAAAGTAATAGAAGAATTCAGAGTGTTTAATCTAAAGTAGAAGAAAGGAATTTATAAGTCTGTTGCGTACTGTTTTGATATTTACAGAAGATAGTAAACACGACTTGCAATTAAATTGGAATTCTGGAAATAGAATTTGTAGGAACTGATGTTGCATCACGATGGCTGTTATAAGAGCAGCTGGTGGTGCTTATGGATTTAGATAGTAATGAAAGTGTATTAAGATGAATCAACAATTTAGAACCCAGTGTCTAGATGCAATCGTAAAATTTGAATCTAGTTTTAAAGAAATGAACTTACCTCAACAACAATACTTCCACGCTTATAGTCTGGTTAGTAAAATAGTCTCTGAAATGAAATTAGATGGTGTTGCATTTGCTCAATCTTTCAGATATTTTTATGAATTCTTTAGTCGCGAATTATTTCCAGGGGGAATTGTTTTATCTGAACAAGCTCGTAAAGATTTTAGTAGAGTATCAGACTTGGCAAATTCTGCGGAACTATTAAGAACAATCCATAGTCCTATTAAAATATTTTGGTAAATAGAGAATGTATTATAATGACATGAATTGCAGTTTGATTTTAAATTAGCTATTTACTAAACATTTCAAAGTTAGATGATGATCATAAAAAACGCATAATATCAAGTGTTCATAAACATTGATACTATGCGTTTTTTAATGCAGAAATTTATTGGATTATTTCCTTGTGGTGAGTTTTAGTCAAGTATCTTTTTCAATCCTAATCTTAGACGAAAATCCATTATAAAAAGCTGCATCAAGATGCAGCTACACTATAGCAACGGAAGACATGGGATTCGAACCCACGCACGCTTTCACACGCCTACCGCGTTTCCAACACGGCCTCTTAAGCCTCTTGAGTAATCTTCCAATACTTACTAAAATAGTTTATCATAAAGGCAAGTATCTTGCAAATAAAATTCAAACAATTGGCAAAATGATAGAAAATGAAAGAAAGTGACAAAAAGTGCTTGACTTTGATTTTTTTTGTGATAGAATGATTATTGTAATCGTTAACAGGAGGTGAGTAAGTGCTAAAAACTGAGAGAAAAAAGTTGATTTTAGAGGAGCTGGGTAAACATAAAGTCGTTACTTTAGAGAAATTAGTAGGCTTGTTAGATACTTCAGAATCAACAGTTAGACGCGATTTAGATGAATTGGAGTCTGAAAATAAACTTCGCCGAGTGCATGGAGGAGCAGAGTTGCCTCACTCCTTGCAAGAAGAAGAAACCATTCAAGAAAAATCTGTCAAAAACCTTCAAGAGAAGAAGTTGATTGCGCAAAAAGCGGCTTCCCTCATCAAAGAAAAAGATGTTATCTTTGTGGATGCAGGAAGTACGACAGCCTTTCTCATTAAAGAATTGGAGCGAAAAGACATTACGGTGGTAACCAATTCCATTCACCATGCGGTTCAATTAGTGGATAAGCAAATCCCAACAGTCATTATCGGTGGTGGAGTCAAGATGACAACTGATGCCAGTATCGGAGGAGTAGCTCTCAATCAGATTAACCAACTGCACTTTGATCGTGCCTTTATTGGAATGAATGGTGTAGATGAAGGTTACTTTACAACTCCAGATATGGAGGAGGGCGCCGTCAAGCGTGCTATCTTAGAAAATGCTAAACAGACATATGTTCTAGCAGATTCATCCAAGATTGGTCAGTCTTGTTTTGCTAAGGTAGCTCCTATAAAACGTGCTATTGTGATTACAAGCAAGGGTCATGAGCTCTTGCCAGCTATCAAAGAGAAAACGGAGGTAATAGAAGTATGATTTATACAGTCACACTCAATCCATCTATAGACTACATTGTCCGTTTGGACAAAGTGGAAGTTGGTAGTGTTAATCGTATGGATAGTGATGATAAGTTTGCTGGCGGTAAAGGTATCAATGTTAGCCGTGTCTTGAAGCGTTTGGATATTCCAAATACAGCGACAGGTTTCATCGGAGGCTTTACTGGAAAATTTATCACAGATACTTTAGTTGAAGAACAAATTGAAACGCAATTTGTCCAAGTGGCAGAAGATACGCGTATCAATGTTAAGATTAAAGCCGACCAAGAAACTGAAATCAATGGGACAGGCCCTAATGTTGAGCCCGAACAACTTGAAGAGTTAAAAGCCATTCTTTCAAGTCTGACAGCAGAAGATACAGTAGTATTTGCTGGATCAAGTGCTAAAAACTTGGGTAATGTTGTTTACAAAGAATTAATTGCTTTGACGCGTCAGACAGGTGCTCAAGTAGTCTGTGACTTTGAAGGTCAGACCTTGATCGATAGTTTGGATTATCAACCACTTTTGGTCAAACCAAATAATCATGAACTGGGAGCTATCTTTGGAGTCAAGCTTGAAAGCCTTGATGAAATAGAAAAATACGCTCGAGAATTACTGGCTAAGGGTGCTCAAAACGTGATTATCTCTATGGCTGGTGATGGTGCCCTTCTGGTAACATCAGATGGAGCATACTTTGCTAAACCAATCAAGGGAACAGTGAAAAACTCAGTTGGTGCTGGTGACTCGATGGTTGCTGGATTTACGGGTGAGTTTGTCAAATCAAAAGACGCAGTAGAAGCCTTCAAGTGGGGAGTGGCATGTGGAACAGCAACCACCTTCTCAGATGACTTGGCGACTGCAGCATTTATTAAAGAAACTTATGAAAAAGTTGAGGTAGAAAAAAGATGAAAATTCAAGATTTATTGAGAAAAGATGTCATGTTGCTTGATTTGCAAGCAACTGAAAAACAGCAGCTATCGAAGAAATGATTCATAGCTTGGTTGAACACGGATACGTGACAGATTTTGAAACCTTTAAAGAAGGAATCTTAGCGCGTGAAGCTTTGACTTCTACAGGCTTGGGCGACGGTATCGCTATGCCTCACAGCAAAAATGCTGCTGTAAAGGAAGCGACAGTTCTCTTTGCTAAGTCGAACAAGGGTGTTGACTACGAAAGTTTAGACGGACAAGCAACTGACCTCTTCTTTATGATTGCTGCTCCAGAAGGTGCCAATGATACTCACTTGGCTGCCTTGGCAGAATTGTCACAATATTTGATGAAAGACGGATTTGCTGACAAACTTCGTCAAGTAACATCAGCTGATCAAGTCATTGACCTCTTTAACCAAGCTTCAGAAAAAGCTCAAGAACCAGTTCAAGTTCCTGCAAATGAATCTGGTGATTTTATCGTAGCAGTTACAGCTTGTACAACAGGAATTGCCCACACATACATGGCCCAAGAAGCTCTTCAAAAAGTGGCCGCGGAAATGGGTGTTGGTATCAAGGTTGAAACCAACGGTGCAAGTGGTGTTGGCAATAAATTGACAGCAGAAGATATCCGCAATGCCAAAGCTGTTATCATCGCTGCAGATAAAGCAGTTGAGATGGATCGTTTCGATGGTAAACCATTGGTCAATCGTCCAGTTGCAGACGGTATCCGTAAGACAGAAGAATTGATCAACTTGGCTCTTTCTGGAAATGCTGAAGTCTACCGTGCTGCTAACGGAGCGCAAGCTTCAACAGCCTCTAATGAAAAACAAAGTCTAGGTGGTGCCTTCTACAAACACTTGATGAGTGGTGTATCACAAATGTTGCCATTCGTTATCGGTGGTGGTATCATGATTGCCCTTGCTTTCTTGATTGATGGTGCTTTTGGGGTTCCAAATGAGAGCCTTGGAAATCTTGGTTCTTACCATGAGCTAGCTTCTATGTTCATGAAAATCGGTGGATCAGCCTTTGGTTTGATGCTTCCAGTGTTTGCTGGATTTGTTGCTTACTCTATCGCTGAAAAACCAGGTTTGGTAGCCGGTTTCGTAGCTGGTGCTATCGCCAAAGAAGGTTACGCCTTTGGTAAAATCCCTTACGCTCAGGGTGGTGAAGCGACTTCAGCTCTTGCAGGTGTCTCATCAGGTTTCCTAGGAGCCCTCGTAGGTGGATTTATCGCTGGTGCTTTGGTACTCTTAGTTAAGAAGTACGTTAAGGTGCCTCGTTCACTTGAAGGTGCTAAATCAATCCTTCTCTTGCCACTATTTGGAACAATTTTGACAGGCTTTGTCATGTTAGCTGTTAACATTCCAATGGCAGCAATCAACACTGGTATGAATAACTTCCTTGCTGGTCTTAGTGGAGGCTCTGCTGTTCTTCTTGGTCTTGTCCTTGGAGGAATGATGGCAGTTGATATGGGTGGACCTGTCAATAAAGCAGCCTACGTCTTTGGTACAGGTACTCTTGCAGCAACAGTGTCAACAGGTGGTTCAGTAGCTATGGCAGCAGTTATGGCTGGAGGAATGGTTCCGACGCTAGCAGTATTCATTGCGACTCTTCTTTTTAAGGACAAATTTACCAAAGAAGAACGTAACTCTGGTTTGACAAATATCGTAATGGGCTTGTCATTCATCACTGAAGGAGCTATTCCATTTGGTGCTGCTGACCCAGCTCGCGCTATCCCTAGCTTTATGGTTGGTTCAGCTTTAGCAGGTGGACTGGTTGGTCTGGCAGGTATCAAACTTATGGCACCTCACGGGGGGATCTTTGTTATCGCTCTTACAACAAATGCCTTCCTTTTCCTTGTCTTTGTCTTGGTAGGGTCTCTTGTAAGTGGAGCTTTGTTTGGTTACCTTCGTAAACCATTAGAAAAATAATCACAAATACTCAAATGACTGAACACGAAAGTGGGCAGTCATTTTTTTGATAATGAAGTTAGGGAGACCGATCTTTAAAGTGATATAATAGAGGTAAATATTAGAGAATTTATACTCAATGAAAATTAAAGAGCAAACTAGGAAGCTAGCCGCAAGCTGTACTTGAGTACGGCAAGGTGAAGCTGACGTGGTTTGAATTTGATTTTCGAAGAGTATTAAATGATAGAATGCTTAAGTTCTACAAATACCTTAGAGGAGATAAGTGTCATGAGTGATTCTAGAAAAGAAGGAATCGACAAACTAAAGAAAGCAAAGATCTCTCACCAAAATCTTACAAAAGAAGAGTTGCAGAAGGTTTATGCCAGCTTGGTGGAGGAAGATTTTCCTGATTCTAAACGAATTCATTTTATAGCTGATTTAGGTAGGAGCCCAGAAATTGCCTTTCATTTTGAACTCATTTGCAAAGATTGGGAGGAAGGAATGGACCTGAATTTTGAAGCGAGTTTTGACCAGCATGGGCAGGAGGGAATAGACTATCTTTTGGAAACTCTCAATCAAGAGGAAGATGAGAGTCAACGTATTTTGATTGTTTATTTCCTAGCGAAAATCCTCTCCAAAACAAGACATAGAGATTTTTATGCGTCTTCTTGCAAGCAACTACTTCCTGTTCTGCTCTCTCTTTTACCTAGTCCAGAAGCTTCGAATCGTAGAAAGTTAATCATTGCCCTAGGGTGGATTGGTTCAATAAGTGAGATAGAAATCTTAGGACAACATCTCTTGACCGACCAAGATCCACTTTGTCGCGCCTGGTCTGCCAGTAGTTTGATGCAATTATCTTTTTATCAAGTAGAAAAAGAAGTCTTGATAGAGAAAACAAAGGATTTGTTTGGTGAAGCGATTGCAGAAGAAAAGGACTTGCAGGCTTGTGCTCTGATGATAGAAGCAGTTCAAGTTTTATTTGGAGAAAAATGGATACCTACATCTGCTGTAGAGAAGTTGGAAATCGAAAAGATTGAGAAAGCAAGAAAATCAGCGATCAGATTTTTAAAGAGGCAGTGAAACCAAGTTGTTAAAAATCATATAGAAAAGAAACTACAGAATTATTAACGAAAAATGATTGTGTCTAGTAGATTCAGTCATTTTTTTTGATTTCTCTAGATGTCTCTGAAATATGGTATAATAGAAATATGGCAAACAAAAATACAAGTAAAACAAGACGGAGACCGTCAAAAGCTGAATTAGAAAGAAAGCAAGCTATCCAACGGATGTTAATTTCCTTAGTCATAGCTTTTTGCTTAATGTTCGCTGCTCTGAAATTAGGAGCAGTGGGACTCACCCTCTATAACCTTATTCGATTACTAGTAGGAAGTCTGGCCTATCTGGTCATCTTTGTCGTTCTAGTTTATCTTTTTCTCTTTAAATGGATTCGGAAGCAAGAAGGTCTGATCTCAGGTTTTCTTTGCATTTTTTCAGGCTTATTGCTGATTTTTGAAGCTTATCTTGTATGGAAATATGGCTTAGAGCAGGCTGTCTTTAAGGGAACTTTAGCCCAAGTTTTGACAGATTTGACAGGCTTTCGTGTGACTAGCTTTGCTGGAGGAGGACTTTTAGGTGTTGCTCTCTACATTCCAGTAGCCTTTCTCTTTTCAAATATTGGCACTTATTTTATCGGAGCTATCTTAATCTTAATCGGTGCTCTTCTAGTCAGTCCCTGGTCTGTCTATGATATCGCTGATTTCCTTGGAGCACGTTTTGCACTTTGGATGGAGCGACGTGAGCAGAGGAAACAAGAACGCTTCATCAAGCGAGAAGAAGAAAAAGCGCGTAAGGAGATAGAGGAGCAGGAAAGGCTAGAAAAAGAACAAGCAGAGCAAGCCTTGTTGGATATCCCTCCTGTTGATATGGAAACTGGCGAGATTTTAGAAGCACCTCCTGTTCACTTTGATGATTTACCACCCCTTCCAGAGGAAGAATGGATAGAACCTGAAATTATTCTCCCCCAAGCAGACTATGATCTTCCTAGTGAAGTTGATTTTCCAGAGGAAGATGAGTTCTTAGAGGATGAAGATATTGAGGTAGATTTTTCTGCTAAAAAAGCCTTGGAATACAAACTTCCAAGCTTGCAACTCTTTGCACCCGATAAGCCAAAAGATCAGTCCAAGGAAAAGAAAATCGTTCGCGAGAATATCAAGATTTTGGAAGAAACCTTCGCAAGTTTTGGTATCAAGGTAACGGTTGAACGTGCTGAAATCGGACCATCAGTTACCAAGTACGAAGTCAAGCCAGCAGTTGGTGTTCGTGTCAATCGCATTTCCAATCTAGCAGATGACTTGGCTCTGGCCTTGGCTGCGAAAGATGTCCGTATCGAAGCTCCAATTCCCAGGGAAATCCTTGGTCGGGTATTGAAGTTCCTAACTCTGAAATTGCAACCGTATCCTTCCGAGAACTCTGGGAACAATCTCAAACTAAAACCTGAAAATCTTCTAGAAATTCCCTCTTGGGAAGGCCGTTAACGGAACAGCTCGTAGTTTCGACCTGGCTAAAATGCCTCACTTGCTAGTAGCTGGTTCGACAGGTTCTGGTAAATCTGTTGCAGTCAATGGTATCATTGCAAGTATTCTCATGAAGGCACGTCCAGACCAAGTCAAGTTTATGATGGTGGATCCTAAGATGGTTGAGTTATCAGTCTATAATGATATTCCTCACCTCTTGATTCCAGTTGTGACGAATCCTCGTAAGGCCAGCAAGGCCCTTCAAAAAGTCGTAGATGAGATGGAAAACCGTTATGAACTTTTTGCTAAAGTCGGAGTTCGGAATATTGCTGGTTTCAATGCTAAGGTGGAGGAATTCAATGCCCAGTCTGAATACAAGCAAGTACCTCTACCTTTAATCGTCGTGATTGTCGATGAGTTAGCTGACCTCATGATGGTAGCTAGCAAGGAAGTAGAAGATGCCATTATCCGACTCGGACAAAAGGCGCGTGCAGCTGGTATTCATATGATCCTCGCGACCCAGCGTCCGTCGGTTGATGTTATTTCTGGTCTGATTAAGGCCAATGTACCATCTCGTGTAGCCTTTGCTGTATCTTCTGGAACGGATTCACGTACGATTTTGGATGAAAATGGTGCGGAGAAATTGCTTGGTCGAGGGGATATGCTCTTCAAACCAATCGATGAAAACCACCCAGTTCGCTTGCAAGGTTCCTTTATTTCTGATGATGATGTGGAACGTATTGTTAGCTTCATTAAGGCTCAAGCAGATGCTGATTATGATGACAGTTTTGATCCAGGAGAAGTTTCTGAGACAGAAGGTGATTCTGGCACTAGGAGATGAAGGTGGAGATCCACTATTTGAAGAAGCTAAAGGCTCTGGTCATTGAAACTCAAAAAAAGCGAGTGCATCCATGATTCAACGCAGATCTATCAGTTGGTTTTAACCGAGCAACTCGATTGATGGAAGAATTAGAGATGGCTGGGGTTATTGGTCCTGCTGAAGGAACGAAAACCACGAAAAGGTTTTACAACAATAAAAAAACGTAAAAATAGTATAAAAATGCATAGAAACTTTATTGAAAAAGTTAGACGAAGTTAGTTTAACTTTTTCTGATGAAAGTTTCTTTTTTATGACTATGGCTAGAAATAAGGTCTTCTGAAATTCTATTTCAGAATAGTCAGGAAAATTGGATTATACTTTTTACTAGTTTTTACCTATTAAAGTATTGATTTTTTTAAACTGTTTTTTTGATATATTAAAATTGGTATAGAAAAAAAATTTATATGTTTATCTAGTGAGCGTTAAAAAAATGAGGAGGATATTTTTTTAAACAAAAATGCAAACGCTTACTTTGTAAATTGAAAGGAACAAAAAAACCGATGGATAAAAGATTATTTGAAAAACGTTGCAAATATAGTATTCGGAAATTTTCATTAGGGGTTGCTTCTGTCATGATTGGTGCAGCTTTCTTTGGAACTAGCACTGTTCTTGCAGATTCTCCGCAAACAGGTTCAACAGCAAATATGCCAGCAGATTTGGCTGCAGCTCTTGCTAACGCAAAAGAAGATGATGGACGTGATTTTGAGGCACCAAAACCTGGTGAAGACCAAGGTTCTCCTGAAGTAACTGACGGACCAAAAACAGAAGAAGAATTACTTGAGAAAGAAAAAGAAGCAGCGGCTTCAGATACTCTTCCTGAAGAACTACGTGGAAAACTTGAGAAGGCTGAAGAAAATGGCAGTACTGTATCAAAAGAGGAATTAGAGAAAGAAGACAAGAATCTTGTTCCAGAAGATGTCGCTAAAACAAAAAATGGTGAATTAAACTATGGTGCAACAGTAAAAATTCAAAGTGCAGCTGGTGTTGGTAGCGGTATTGTCATCGGTGAAAATCTAGTTTTATCTGTTTCTCATAACTTTATCAAAGATGTTCCAGATGGAAACAATCGCAAGGTAGCTGATAATATTGAAAGCGATGGCGATGTTTATTCAGTTTCTTACGAAGGAGCACCTGATGTTAAATTCAGTAAGAATGACGTTAAACACTGGGACCGTGAAGGATTCCTAAAGGGTTATAAAAATGACTTGGCCATCGTTAAGCTTCGTTCTCCTCTTGCTAACGCTCCTGTTGAAGTGACTGACAAACCTGCAACTACTAAGGTTGGAGATAAGGTGCACGTGTTTGGTTATCCAACTGGAAAACTTTCTCCAATCCTCAATACGACAGTTGAAGATATCAATAATCATGGTGAAGGTGTTCGTGGGCATCAGCTATCAAGGAAGTGAACCAGGTGCAAGTGGTGGCGGAATTTTCGATGAAAATGGAAAATTGATCGGTATCCACCAAAATGGTGTTGTTGGAAGCCGCAGTGGAGGGATTCTCTTCTCGCCAGCGCAGCTTGAATGGATTCAAAACTATATCAAGGGTATTGAAACAACAAAACCAGCAGGGTCTAGATGCACTTGATAAACAAGTTGAAGATAAAGGAAGAAAAAAACCAAAAGAAGATAAGCCGAAAGAAGAAAAAAACCAGCTGACAATAAACCTGCAGAAAACAAACCTGCTGAAAGAAAAAGAAGTCAAACCAGAATGGAAAACTGTTGAAAATAAAGAACAACAGGGAACTGTAACGATTCGTGAAGAAAATGGAGTTCGTTACAACCAACTAGCGTCAACTGCTCAAAATGACAATGGTAAAAAACCAGCCTTGTTTGAAAAAGAAGGTTTGACTGTTGATGAAAATGGAAATGCTACAGTTGATTTGACTTTCAAAGAAGAGTCTGAAACAGGTAAATCACGCTTTGGTGTCTTTATGAAATTTAAAGATACAGATAACAACGTTTTTGTAGGTTATGACCAAGGCGGATGGTTCTGGGAATACAAGACAAACGGTAGTGGACTTTGGTACCAAGGTGGTCGTGTTGCAGCACCAGTAAATGGTTCTGTCAACCACTTGACGATCAGCCTCAAATCAGATGGACAACTTAACGCAACAAACAATGATGTCAAACTCTTTGACACACTTACCTTACCATCTGCAGTCAATGACAAGCTCAAAGATGAGAAGAAAATCGTTCTTAAGGCTGGAAGCTATGGCAGTGAGAGAACCATTGTAAACGTTAAGACAGATGACCAAGAAGGCGTGAAAAACGACCAAGAGGCTGCTGAAAAAGAAAAAGGTGATACAGTAGACGATAGCAAAGTTAAATACGATACTATCGAATCTACAGTATTGAAAGCAGTCATTGACCAAGCCTTCCCACGTATTAAAGAATACGTCCTAAATGGCAACAAGCTTCCAGGTCAAGTTCAACAAATAAATAAAGTCCTTATCAATAAGCACGCAGTAACTCCTGAAGTTACTTATAAGAAGATTAATGCAACAACTGCTGAGTATGAAATGAAACTCCGTGATGCGGAGAACCTCATCAATGCAGATATGACCGTTCGTTTGCAAGTGGTGGACAATCAACTTCACTTTGATGTAACTAAGATTGTCAACCATAACCAAGTAACACCAGGACAGAAGATTGATGATGAACGCAAACTACTTTCTTCAATCAGCTTCCTAGGAAATGCCTTGGTATCTGTTTCAAGCGACCAAGCAGGAGCTAAGTTTGACGGGGCAACCATGTCAAACAATACTCACGTAAGTGGTGACGACCATATCGAAGTAACAAATCCAATGAAAGATTTGGCCAAAGGTTACATGTATGGATTTGTTTCAACAGACAAGCTTGCAGCAGGTGTATGGAGCAACTCACAAAACAGCTATGGTGGTGGTTCTTACGACTGGACACGTTTGACAGCCTACAAGAATACTGTTGGTAATGCCAACTACGTTGAAATTCATAGCTCTGAATGGCAGTGGGAAAGCTCACAATGGTATTGTCTTCCCAGAATATACCAAGGAACTTCCAAGTGCTAAAGTTGTCATCACAGAAGATGCCAATGCTGATAGTAAAGTAGACTGGCAAGATGGTGCGATTGCTTATCGTAGTATCATGAATAACCCTCAAGGTTGGGAAAAAGTTAAAAATATTACAGCCTATCGTATCGCCATGAACTTTGGTTCACAAGCACAAAACCCATTCCTTATGACCTTGGATGGTATCAAGAAGATTAACCTCCATACAGATGGTCTCGGTCAGGGTGTCCTCCTTAAAGGTTACGGTAGTGAAGGACATGACTCTGGTCACTTGAACTACGCGGATATCGGTAAACGTATCGGTGGTGTTGAAGACTTTAAGACTCTTATTGAGAAAGCTAAGAAATATGGTGCCCATCTCGGTATCCACGTCAACGCTTCAGAAACCTATCCAGAGTCTAAATACTTCAATGAAAATATTCTTCGTAAAAACGCTGATGGTAGCTATAGCTACGGTTGGAACTGGCTTGACCAAGGTATCAATATCGATGCAGCTTATGACTTAGCTCATGGACGTTTAGCACGTTGGGAAGAATTGAAGAAAGAATTGGGTGAAGGCCTAGACTTCATCTATGTCGACGTTTGGGGTAACGGCCAATCAGGTGACAACGGTGCTTGGGCAACTCACGTTCTTGCGAAAGAAATCAACAAACAAGGTTGGCGCTTTGCAATTGAGTGGGGCCATGGTGGTGAGTATGACTCTACCTTCCATCACTGGGCAGCTGACTTGACTTATGGTGGCTATACCAATAAAGGTATCAACAGTGCCATCACTCGCTTTATTCGTAACCACCAAAAAGATGCTTGGGTTGGTGATTACAGAAGCTACGGAGGTGCAGCTAACTACCCACTTCTAGGCGGATACAGCATGAAGGACTTTGAAGGATGGCAAGGTCGTAGCGACTATAATGGTTATGTAACTAACTTATTTGCTCACGATGTTATGACCAAGTACTTCCAACACTTCACTGTTAGCAAATGGGAAATGGTAAACCAGTAACCATGACTGACAACGGTGGTACATACAAGTGGACACCTGAAATGAAGGTTGAATTGGTCGATGAGGAAAACAACAAGGTAGTTGTTACTCGTAAATCTAACGATGTCAATAGCCCACAATACCGTGAACGAATTGTTACGCTTAACGATCGTGTGATTCAAGATGGTTCAGCCTATTTGACACCTTGGAATTGGGATGCAAATGGTAACAAGCTAACTGGCGACAAGGAAAAAATGTACTATTTCAACACTGAAAAAGGTGCAACAACTTGGACACTTCCTAACGACTGGGCAAATGGCAAAGTATACCTTTACAAACTAACAGACCAAGGTAAGACTGAAGAACAAGAAGTAGCTGTCAAAGATGGTAAGATTACTCTTGATCTCCTAGCAAACCAACCTTATGTTCTTTATCGTTCTAAACAAACAAATCCTGAAATGTCATGGAGTGAAGGAATGCATATCTATGACCAAGGATTTAACAGCGAATCTTTGGATCATTGGAAGATTACAGGTGATGCATCTAAGGCTGAAATCGTGAAGTCTCAAGGTGCCAACCAAATGCTTCGCATCCAAGGCAATAAAGAAAAAGTTAGTCTCACTCAAAAATTGACTGGCTTGAAACCAAATACTAAATATGCAGTCTATGTCGGTGTGGATAACCGAAGCGATGCTAAAGCAAGTATTACAGTTAATACTGGTGAGAAAGAAGTGACCAACTACACTAACAAGTCACTCGCCCTCAACTATGTTAAAGCATACGCTCATAACACTCGTCGTGATAATGCAACTGTTAATGATACAAGTTACTTCCAAAACATGTATGCCTTCTTCACAACAGGTTCAGATGTATCAAATGTAACCTTGACCTTGAGTCGTGAAGCAGGAGAAGAGGCAACTTACTTCGATGAAATCCGTACCTTTGAAAATGACTCTGCTATGTATGGTGATGGTCACGATACTGCAACAGGTGTCTTCAAACAAGACTTTGAAAATGTCGGACAAGGTATCTTCCCATTTGTCATCGGTGGAATCGAAGGTGTTGAAGACAACCGTACTCACTTGTCTGAAAAACATGCTCCATACACACAACGTGATTGGAACGGCAAGAAAGTTGATGATGTTATCGAAGGAAATTGGTCACTCAAGACAAACGGTCTCGTTAGCCGTCGTAACTTGGTTTACCAAACAATTCCACAAAACTTCCGCTTTGAAGCAGGTAAGACCTATCGTATTACATTTGACTACGAAGCCGGATCAGATAATACTTACGCATTTGTTGTAGGTAAGGGAGAATTCCAATCTGGTCGTCGTGGTAGTCAAGCAAGCGATCTCGAAATGCATGAATTACCAAACTCATGGACAGATTCTCAAAAAGCGAAACGTGCAACCTTCCTTGTGACAGGTGCTGAAACTGGCGATACTTGGGATTGGTATCTACTCTACAGGTAACGCAAGTAATACTCGTGGAGATTCTGGTGGTAATGCTAACTTCCGTGGTTACAATGACTTCATGATGGATAGACTTCAAATCGAAGAGATTGTCTTGACTGGTAAGATGATGACAGAAAATGCTGTTAAGAATTATCTTCCAACTGTAGCCATGACTAACTACACCAAAGAAAGTATGGATGCTTTGAAAGAAGCAGTCTTCAACCTTAGTCAAGCAGACGATGACATCAGTGTAGAAGAGGCTAAAGCAGAAATCGCTAAAGTCAATGCTTTGAAAGATGCTTTGGTCATGAAGAAAGTAGCTCTTGTGGCAGAAGACTTTGCAAGTCTTTCAGCTCCTGCTCAAGCTGGTGAAGGTCTTGAAAATGCCTTTGACGGTAACTTGTCTAGCCTATGGCATACATCATGGGGCGGAGGAGATGTTGGCAAGCCAGCTACAATGGTCTTGAAAGAACCAACTGAAATTACAGGCTTCCGTTATGTTCCACGCGGTTCAGGTTCAAATGGTAACTTGAGAGATGTTACCCTTGTAGTAACTGATGAAACAGGTAAGGAGCATACCTTCAATGCAACTAATTGGGCTGACAATAATAAGCCAAAAGATATCGACTTTGGCAAGACTATCAAAGCTAAGAAGATTGTCCTAACAGGAACAAGAACTTATGGAGATGGTGGTAACCAATATCAATCAGCTGCAGAATTGATCTTTGCTCGTCCTCAAGTTGCTGAAGCAGGTCTTGATACAAGTGCATATGAAGCTGCATTAGCTAAGGCTCAAAAATTGACGGATAAGAGCAATCAAGAAGAAGTGGCAGGTGTAGTTGCTAGCATGAAATACGCAACAGATAATCACCTATTGACTAGATAGAATGGTGACATTCTTTGCAGATTATCTTGATCAATTGAAAGATTCAACCCGATCCAACCTCCAGATCCAGAGCCAACTCCAGATCCAGAGCCAACTCCAGATCCAGAGCCAACTCCAGATCCAGAGCCAACTCCAGATCCAGAGCCAACTCCAGATCCAGAGCCAACTCCAGATCCAGAGCCAACTCCAGATCCAGAACCAACTCCAGATCCGAAACCAACTCCAGATCCAGAGCCAACTCCAGATCCAGAGCCAACTCCAGATCCGAAACCAACTCCAGATCCAGAGCCAACTCCAGATCCAGAACCAACTCCAGATCCGAAACCAACTCCAGATCCGAAACCAACTCCAGATCCGAAACCAACTCCAGATCCAGATCCAGAGCCAACTCCAGATCCAGAGCCAACTCCAGATCCAGAGCCGACTCCAGATCCGAAACCAATTCCAGAACCTGAAGTCCTTTCAAGTAAGGGAGATCAGCAACCACCAGTAGTTGAAATTCCTGAATTTACAGGTGGAGTTAATGCTGCAGAAGTGGCTGTTCATGAAATCCCAGAGTTCAAGGGTGACGTTAATGCTACAGAAGCGGCTATTCATGACATTCCAGAATTCAAGGGTGGAGTTAATGCCACAGAAGCGGCTATTCATGACATTCCAGAATTCAAGGGTGGAGTGAATGCTGCAGAAGCGGCTATTCATGACATTCCAGAGTTCAAGGGTGGAGTGAATGCTGCAGAAGCGGCTATTCATGACATTCCAGAGTTTAAGGGTGGCGTTAATTGGGTTGAAGGAGCTAAGAATGATGTTCCTGAGTATAAAGAAGCATTAGGTACAGGAGATAATCAGACAAGTCCAATTGCAGAAAAACTTGATCAGAATCCAGCTCTAACACCAACAGTTGCGATGCAAACAGCACAAAAAGAAGCAGATCAGGCCAAACTTCCTGAAACTGGAGAAGGGGCAACTGGACACCTCTTCCTAGCTGGACTCACATTAGCAATGTCTGCTCTATTTCTTCAAAAAAGAAAAGAAGATTAAAACACAATAGAGTTTTATACCATGAAAACTCAAACTCCTAACTTATTGGAATGGAGAAAAACAAACACCTAGAGAGGACCTCTTGGTCCTCCCTTTTTAAAAGGGGAATGATAACGCTTACCCAATTTAAGCGTGGGAAAGGAAATAAAGAAAATGGGAAAACATTTTTTTGAGAGACGGTGTCATTACAGTATACGTAAATTTGCAATTGGCGCTGCTTCTGTCATGATTGGTGCTAGCATTTTTGGTGCTGGTATGGTTCAAGCAGCCGAAACAGAAGGAGCTGCAGAGACAGAGGGTACAGTGACACAGGTTCAGCCCATGGATAAGTTACCAGCAGATATAGCAGCTGCTATTGAAAAAGCTGAAGCAGCAAATCCAACTGATACTACTGAAACGAATCCGACTGATGCGGAGGCTCATCCTGAAAATACTGGAGAAGTAACTCCAAAACCAGCAGAAACTCCTGTTCCTAAGGAAGAAGCAACTCCAAAACCAGCAGAAACTCCAAAAGAAGAAGCAGCACCAGTAGCTAAACCAGCAGAAAAACCAGTTACTAAAGATTTGGTTGAAACTCCAGATGTCAATCATTTGGAAAAGGCTACTGCGACAGCATCAAACCATGAAGCCAACACACCATTTACAGCTGAGAAGGCGATTGATGGAAATCCAGATACTCGTTGGGCAACTGACCGTGATGTTGTGAAACCAACAATCGAATTTAAGCTTGAAAAGACAACCTTAATTAAGCATGTGGAAATCGATTGGGACCGTCGTGTTCGTGGTGAACAAAATGATCCAAACATCAAATCTTGGAATCTCTATTATGCAGGTCAAGACGAAGTCAATGGATCAGGTCCTGGAGAATGGAAGTTAGCTCATCAACGGACAGGAACTCCGGTTCTAGATGAAAAAGTTGACTTAAAAGAAGCCGTTCAAGCTAAGTATCTTAAACTTGAAATTACAGATTATCAAGCTGGGACTATGAATTGGAAAAATGTAGGGATTCAAGAAATTCGTGCCTACTCAAACATCCCAGACACCAGCAAACCAACAGATATTCGTCAAGTTAATGAAATAGCTGTTGCTGAAGATGGAAAATCACTTGTACTGCCTAAATTGCCTGGTCAAGTTAGTTTGATTGGAAGCAACAAGCAAGGTGTTGTTGATCTAAATAATAAAATCTATACACCTTTGACAGAGCAACATGTCAAAGTGATGGTCCAACAAATTAATGATAACCACACTTTCACAAAAGAATTTGAAGTTGTCATTAAAGGTTTGCATGCTGATGAAGGCGTGGGAACTAAGCCTGCAGTTGCACCAGCAGTCCAACAATGGTACGGCACTGAAGGTAAAACTTCTATTACTTCAGAAACTGTCATTTCAGTTGGAGATTCTGGATTTGACAAAGAAGCTAAGTTCTATCAAACAGACCTTGAAAATCGTGGTTTGGAAGTCGCAACCGGTGGTCAAGAAGCACAAAACCGTATTGAGTTTAAAAAGGTAGAAGACAAGGGTTATGGCAAAGAAGGCTATGGTATCACCATTAAAGATGGAGTTATTACTGTAGAAGCAGCGACTAATACTGGTGCCTTTTATGCAACTCGTACCCTCCTTCAGTTGGGAGAAAATGACTTGCAAAACGGAGAAATCCGTGACTTCCCAAGCTTTAGCCATCGTGGATTTATGCTAGACACAGGTCGTAAGTTTATTCCTTATGATACGCTTGTAGATATTATGCTCAATATGGCCTACTACAAGATGAACGACTTGCAGTTGCACTTGAATGACAACTATATCTTCCTAGATAAACATGTGGAAGGTAAACATCTCAGTCAAAAAGAAGAACTAGACTATGTTCTTAAAAATGCCAAAACAGGTTTCCGTGTAGAAACGGATGTTGTTGGTGAGAATGGTGAAAAATTAACATCAAAAGAACATTACACCAAGGAAGAAATGCAAGAAATTATCAAGTTAGCTAAAGCTTTGCATATCAACCTTGTTCCTGAAATTGATACACCAGGCCACGCCCTTTCATTTGTTAAGGTACGTCCAGACTTGATGTACAAGGGTCAACTTAGTGCAAGAAAACACAATGTAGAACGTGTAGCTATGCTGGACTTGGATAACAAGTACGAAGAGACACTCGCTTTTGTCAAATCAGTCTATGATAAATTGCTCGATGGTGAAGACGCACCACTTCATGGCGTTTCTACTGTTCATATCGGTACAGATGAGTACTATGGAAGTCCAGAAAGCTATCGTCGCTATGTCAATGATATGATCCAGTACATCAAAGGCAAGGGCCTAACACCGCGTATTTGGGGTTCACTCTCTGCCAAACAAGGAACTACACCTGTTGATTGGAAAGATGTAGAAGTTGATATCTGGAGTATTGGTTGGCAACGACCAGCAGCAGCAATTGCTCAGGGTGCTAAGATTATCAATATCACAGATATTCCAACCTATAGTGTTCCAAGTGGAAGCAATAGTCAAGGTGGTTATGGCGATTATGCAAACTATGAAACTCAGTACAACCGCTGGACACCAAATGACTTCTCAACAGGTGGAGGACCACGCTTAGAAGCATCTAATCCAAATATCATCGGTGGTGGTCACGCTGTTTGGAATGACAACATCGACCTCCATGAAACTGGACTTACTTCTTTTGATATTTTTAAACGCTTCTTCAAGAGTATGCAATCAACTGCAGAACGTACTTGGGGTTCAGATCGTGCAGCTAAGACCTATGCAGACCGTATCCAACCAACAAGTGTCTATGCACCACGTTCAAACCCAGAAAAGACAGTAGAAGAAAGCGACTTGTTCAAGATCAATCCAGAAACTATCAAAGATTATCTTGCTAAGAATGTGAAGAAAACAGAAGCAGGATTGAATTTTGAAAAAGATTCTAGCATCGAAGGTTTAGTAGGTGATGTTGGTCCAAGTCATGTCTTGAAATTGGATGTTACTGTAACTGGTGATGGTGAACAAACCTTCTCAACTAGTGGAGACAACCAACTTTATCTTGCGGATAAGGATGGCTACCTCGCTTATAAATTTGAACAATTCCATATTCAATTTAACAAGAAACTTGAGAAGAATAAACGTTATCAAATCTCTGTTGTAACCAAACCTCAAGTAACAGAAGTTTATGTAGATGGCGAAAAGGTTGAGCGTATTGCAAATCCAGCTTATCCTCGCTTTGCTCATAATAGTTTGGTTCTGCCTCTTGAAACAATCGGTGGCTTCAAAGGAATCTTGCATAGTGCAGAGTTGTCAAATGAAGCATTTGTAAACCCACGTTTGATTCCCAACAGATCACTTTACAGTTTCTGCAACTAGTCAGGAAACACCAGGAACAGAGACTGAAGGCCCAGTAGAAAAAGCTTTCGATAATGATCCGAATACCTTCTGGCATTCTAAAATGGACTGGACATCATGCTCCATATACAGTTGCAATGAATTTGAATACTCCTGAAAAAGTCAATGGTTTGACTTATCTTCCACGTCCAGGTGGTGGTAACGGAGTCGTGACCTCTTATGAAATCTATGCTCAAAAAGATGGTCAAATGGTTAAAGTTGCTTCAGGAACTTGGGAAAATAATACTAAAGAAAAAACGGTTAATTTTGCAGCAGTTGAAACTAATAAGGTAGAATTTAAAGTTCTGATCAGGTGTCGCAGGATTTGGTAGTGCAGCAGAAATTCAACTACTCAAGCCACTTTCTGATAGTGAAACAGAAGAACCAGTTGTTCCAGAAAAACCTGTAACTCCTGAGAAACCGGTGACTCCAGAACAACCAAAGAGTTGAAGAGGTGGGTGATGGTACAACTGAACTTGCTGATAGCTTTGTAGCTACAAAACCAGCCAGTGATGATGCGATTGCTGCTGCAGCACAAAGTCAAGACTATCTCAAGAAAGAATACAAGGTATTCCCAACACCACAAAAAAAGTCACTTACGGTGAAGGTGTCACTAAACTTCAAAAAAACAAGTTAATCTTGTCATGGGTAATCAGCTAGATATTTATACTCGCAACCGCTTGAAGAGTGTACTACAAGATCATCAAATCTCTTATACAAGTAGTCAAACAGCAGTAGCAGGTGCTACAAATATCTATCTTGGTGTTCATGGTCAACATTCACAGGCTGAAAAAAAGAAATATCAGGTATTTCTCAAGGACTCTTTGATAAGATTGATGCTTATGCTTTGTCAATCAAGAACAATACAATCTCTATCGTCGGTAAAGATACAGATGCTGTCTTCTATGGATTGACGACTCTTAAACACATGCTTAATGAAAGTGAAGCTCCAGTTTTACGTAATGTAACTGTTGAAGACTACGCTGAAATTAAGAATCGTGGTTTTTATCGAAGGTTACTATGGAAATCCATGGAGCAATGCTGATCGTGCTGAATTGATGCGCTATGGTGGTGACTTGAAGTTGACTCAATACTTCTTTGCACCAAAAAGACGATCCATACCACAACAAGAAATGGCGTGAACTTTATCCAGAAGAAAAAAATTAGCTGAAATCCGTGAATTGGCGCGTGTCGGAAACCAAAATAAGACTCGTTATGTTTGGACCATCCACCCATTCATGAACAACCGTATTCGTTTTTGGTAATGATACTGACTACCAAAAAGACCTTGAAACCATTAAGGCTAAATTCACTCAATTGATGGATGTCGGCGTTCGTGAGTTCGGTATTTTGGCCGATGATGCTCCAAGTCCAGTTGGTGGCTACAATAGCTACAACCGCTTGATGAAGGACATGACAGATTGGTTGACTGAAAAAAACAAGCAACTTATGTTGGCCTTCGTAAGGAAATGATTTTTCGTCCCAGGTCAGTATTGGGGGTAATGGTCGTGAAGATGAGTTGAAATCTCTAAATGAAAATCTTCCAACTTCAACTTCTATGACCCTTACTGGTGGTAAGATTTGGGGTGAAGTATCTGAAAGCTTCCTTTCAAACCTTAAGAATAATCTGACTGCAGGAGGCAAGACCTACCGCCCAGTTTCTCTATGGGTTAACTGGCCTGTTACAGATAACTCTAAACAACACTTAATCATGGGTGGTGGTGAGAAATTCCTTCATCCAAATGTGGACCCAAGTCTCCTTTCAGGTATCATGCTGAATCCAATGCAACAATCTGAGCCATCGAAGATTGCCCTCTTCTCGGCAGCTCAGTACGCTTGGAAACAATGGAAGTCTGAAGAAGAAGCTAAGAAAGTAAATGACATCGCCTTCAATTTTGTTGAGACTGGTAAGTTTACTGACAGTGAAACATCTGTTGCCTTCCGTGAACTTGGTAAACATATGATCAACCAAAACATGGATGGTCGTGTTGTAAAATTGGAAGAGTCTGTTGAACTTGCACCAAAATTGGCGGCCTTCATGTCTAAGTTGAAAGCTGGTCAAGATGTCAATGCAGAGCGTCAAGAATTGCGTGCAGAATTTGCTAAACTAAAGGCTGCAGCACAACTTTATAAAGCATCTGGTGACGAAAAGATGCGTGCTCAAATTCACTATTGGTTGGATAACACAATTGACCAAATGGATGCTTTGAGTGCTTTCCTAGATGGATCAGAAGCTATTGAAAACAATGATTCTGCTAGACTTTGGGATAGCTATTACAAGGGCTTGAAACTTTATGAACAATCACAAACTTATACTTTCCATTATGTAGACCATGATGAAAGAGCTGAGTTGGGTGTACAACATATCCGTCCATTCTTGCTTGGCCTTCGTGAAGTATTGGCAACTGAAGTTCAAAAAGCCCTACACCCAGACCAAGTAATCAGCACCTTTATCACAAACCGTACAGGTGTAGAAGGTGGACTTGCTGAAGTCACTGATGGAGATTTAGGAACACATGCCCTTATCAAATCACCAAACAGCATCCAAACTGGTGACTATATTGGTTTGAAATTTAATAAAGCTGTTCCAATTCAAAACTTGACATTTGCAATGGGAACTCAAGCAAATCCACGCGATACCTTTAACAATGCTAAGGTTGAGTACCTCAATGAAAATGATGAGTGGGTAACACTTTCAGAACCAAGCTACACTGGTAATGAGCCTCTTCTTAAATTTGAAAATCTCAATATCAATGCTAAAGCTGTTCGAATGATTGCAACTTCTGATCGTGAGAACACTTGGTTTGCTGTACGAGAAATCGCTGTTAACCGTCCTGTAGAAGTAAGTCGTCCTAAACAGGCAGCTACAGTGACCATCAGTCCAAATCTTATGTACAAGTACAATACGACAGTTGCTCAGATTACAGATGGTCGTGACAATACAGAAGCCATGCTTGCAAATGCTGATCGAACAGATACAACTCCAGTCGGTGGTTGGGTTCAACTAGACTTGGGTGGAGTCAAACCTGTAACTAAGGTTCGCCTCGTTCAAGGTTCTGGAGATAAATTGGCAGAAGGTGTTCTTGAGTATTCTACAGATGGTACTTCATGGCAAGAATTGGATCGTTTAGCTGGTGAACAAACCAAAGAAATTGAAACTCCAATTTCAGCTCGCTACATCCGTGTTCGTAACACCAAGAATATCAATCTATGGTGGCGTATCGCTGACTTCTCAGTTGAAACACGTGCTGGCAATAGCGAGATGACAGATACCAATGTTGAAAGTTTGAAATCAACTCCAGTATATGACAGTCTCGGTCGTTATGACATGCAAATTCCAAGTGGAACTAAGCTTCCAGCTCATAGCTACTTGGGTATGAAGCTAGACCGTCTACACCAGGCTGAAAGCATTCAGGCTATTGGTATTGGAAATCCAGCCCTTGACTTGGAATTCTCTCCAAATGCACAAGAATGGTATCCAGCTAGCCAAGTAACTGATAAGTCCTTGGTACGTTATGCTCGTTTGGTTAATAAGACTGACCAAGAACAAGCAGTGACAGCGACATCTTTACTCGTTAAGACAAAAGAAGTGGAGCCAACTAAACTTGATTCTACATCTATGGGAATTGATGCCTACTATGGTGCAAATGATGTTCGCAAGATCAAGAATTTGGATCAGTTGTTTGATGGTGTTTACAATAACTTTGTAGAGTTCTCTGACTATGCACGTAAAGATGGTCACATAACCTTGAAACTTGGTAGTGAACGTGAAATCAAGAAGATTAGAGCCTATATCCAAGATGGTACGAAGAACTATCTTCGTGATGGTAAGATTCAGGTTAGTCAAGATGGTAAGACATGGACAGATGTTGTGACAGTAGGTGATGGTGTCGCTAATGAAATGCGCGATGATTCATTGACAGATGGATGGACACATGATTCTAAGATGCCTGGAAATCGCTACATCGAAGGTGAACTTGCAAGTCCAGTTAAAGCTAACTATCTCCGTGTTCTCTTCACTGCTAATTACGATGCTCGTTTTGTTGGATTTACTGAGTTAGTTATCAATGACGGCGAATTTGTGAAACCTATCAACGACCCAACTGTTCAAGGAAACGGTGGAGAAAGTCGAGGCAACCTATACACAAATCTTGTAGATGGCAAAGTCTTGACAAGCTATAAGGCTGAGAAAGACCAGGGTGAGCTGGTTTACCACTTGTCAGAACCAACAAACGCTAACCACATCCGACTTGTTTCTAGTCTGCCTCAAGGAGTAGCAGCTCGTTTACTCGCTCGTACTCTGAAAACAGACAGAGACGGTGCTTGGACAGATTTGGGAGCAATTACTTCAAGCTTCCAAACATTTGCAGTGAGAGATAAGGCTCCGTTGCTTGATGTCAAACTTATTTGGGAAGGTGGCAAACCAGAGTTCTATGAAATGACGACTTACTACCAAGAACTTTCAGAAGAACCTGAGCAACCAACTCCAGATCCAGAGCCAACTCCAGATCCAGAGCCAACTCCAGATCCAGAGCCAACTCCAGATCCAGAGCCAACTCCAGATCCAGAGCCAACTCCAGATCCAGAACCAACTCCAGATCCGAAACCAACTCCAGATCCGAAACCAACTCCAAATCCAGAGCCAACTCCAGATCCAGAGCCAACTCCAGATCCGAAAACCAACTCCAGATCCAGAGCCAACTCCAGATCCAGAACCAACTCCAGATCCAGAACCAACTCCGGAACCAGAACCAACTCCAGATCCAGAGCCAACTCCAGATCCAGAACCAACTCCAGATCCAGAACCAACTCCAGAACCAGAACCAACTCCAGATCCAGAGCCAACTCCAGATCCGAAACCAACTCCAGATCCAGAGCCAACCCCAGATCCGAAACCAACTCCAGATCCAGAGCCAACTCCAGATCCAGAGCCAACTCCAGATCCGAAACCCAACTCCAGATCCAGAGCCAACTCCAGATCCAGAGCCAACTCCAAATCCAGAGCCAACTCCAGATCCGAAACCCAACTCCAGATCCAGAGCCAACTCCAGATCCAGAGCCAACTCCAGATCCGAAACCAACTCCAGATCCAGAGCCAACTCCAGATCCAGAACCAACTCCAAATCCGAAACCAACTCCAGATCCGAAACCAACTCCAGATCCGAAACCAACTCCAGATCCAGAGCCAACTCCAGATCCAGAGCCAACTCCAGATCCGAGAACCAACTCCAGATCCAGAACCAACTCCAGATCCAGAACCAACTCCAGATCCAGAGCCAACTCCAGATCCGAACCCAACTCCAGATCCAGAACCTGAAGTTCTTTCAAGTAAGGGAGAACAGCAACCACCAGTAGTTGAAATTCCTGAATTTACAGGTGGAGTTAATGCTACAGAAGCGGCTGTTTATGACATTCCAGAGTTCAAGGGTGGCGTTAATTGGGTTGAAGCGGACAAGAATGAGCTCCCAGAGTTCAAGGGTGGCGTTAACGCAGTTGAGGCAACTAAGAACGAAGTGCCGGAATTCAAGGGTGGCGTTAATTGGGTTGAAGCGGACAAGAATGAGCTCCCAGAGTTCAAGGGTGGCGTTAACGCAGTTGAGGCAACTAAGAACGAAGTGCCGGAATTCAAGGGCGGCGTTAATTGGGTTGAAGCAGCTAAGAATGAGGTTCCAGAATATAAAGAGCCTGTTGCAAACCCAGTTACACCAATCGCGGATCACAAGCAAACTTCAAGTTCAACAAACCAAAAACAAGAACCAGAAGGACCAAATGCACCAGCGACTGAAGCTAAAGGTCAGCTTCCAGCAACTGGTGAGCAAGATTCAGTAGGCTTAGCCTTCCTAGCTAGTCTTGGATTGGTTCTCTCTGCAACCTTTATCAAAAAAGGGAAAGAAGACTAAGTACGAATCTTCATTCGATGCAGAATATCTTGTTTTTAAAAAAAGAAAAAAACCAGGGACATTAGTTCCTGGTTTTTTTGTGATAAAAAAATGAAATGAAAAAAACTAGCAAATAAAAAAACACCAACGAAGTAATCGTTGGCGTTGAGCAATGTTTAGGATGCTCCGTTATTAGCGCTAACTCCTGCTTCAGTAGTTGGAGTATTTGATGAAGAATCAGATTGCTCATTTTTTTCTGAGAATTGTCTTCTGATTTTTGTATCTTCCTTCTTGCTAGGTGTTTGAACTTCCTCTTTTTGAGATGTTTCTTGATTATTAGACTGACTTTGTGCAGGTGCATTGGATTCAGCGGGAGCTTCCTTTTGAACTTCCTTGATAATGGTTGTTTGTGTAGTCGTATCTTTATGATCCTTGTTTTTATCTAAAGCATTCATGATAGTGATACTAGCTGTAATCAAACCAAGGATACTGGCTAAAGTTGCAATTGTTTTTTGAAAGACGGTAAAGCCTTTTTTGATATGTTCAGTTTTAGGTTTTGATTTTCTGCGATAGTTAGACATAATTTCTCTCCTTTACCATAATTCATTATACCCAAAATCTTTAAAAAAAACTTAAATGAACCTGAACGGCATTTCTTGTCGCCTGAACTGTTTCATGTTACAATAGAAGGAGTGATTTTAGAAAGTGTGAGAAACAATGATTTACTTTGATAATTCGGCTACGACCAAGCCTTATCCTGAAGTACTTGAAACTTACATGCAGGTGTCTGCAAAAATTATTGGTAACCCATCTAGCCTTCATCGTTTGGGTGATCAGTCTACCAGAATTTTAGAAGCTTCTCGTCAGCAGATTGCAGATTTAATTGGTAAGAAAAGCGAAGAAGTATTCTTTACCTCTGGTGGTACCGAAGGAGATAACTGGGTTATCAAAGGTGTCGCTTTTGAAAAAGCTCAGTTTGGTAAACACATCATCGTGTCAGAAATTGAGCATCCAGCGGTTAAGGAGTCTGCTCTTTGGCTTCAGACTCAAGGATTTGAGGTGGATTTTGCACCTGTAGATGAGCAAGGTTTTGTGGATTTGGAGGTATTAAAAAGTCTAATACGACCTGATACCACACTTATTTCTATCATGGCAGTCAACAATGAAATTGGCTCAATCCAACCTATTGAAGCTATCTCAGAACTATTAGCAGATAAGCCAACGATTTCCTTCCATGTTGATGCCGTTCAAGCTTTAGCTAAGATTCCGACAGAAAAGTATTTGACTGACCGAGTGGATTTTGCGACCTTCTCTAGTCATAAATTCCACGGAGTTCGTGGTGTTGGATTTGTCTATATCAAGTCTGGCAAGAAAATCACCCCCCTATTAACTGGCGGTGGCCAAGAGCATGACTATCGTTCAACAACTGAGAATGTAGCAGGAATTGCAGCAACAGCCAAGGCACTGCGTCTAGCTATGGAAAGATTGGATTTGTTTACAAGCAAAACGAGTCAGATGAAGGCAGTTATCCGTCAAGCTCTACTCGAATATCCAGATATTTTTGTTTTCTCAGGTGAGGAAGACTTTGCGCCTCATATTTTGACTTTTGGGATTAAGGGTGTCCGTGGTGAAGTCATCGTTCATGCATTTGAGGACTATGATATTTCATTTCCACAACCTCTGCTTGCTCGTCCAAGGCCGGAAAACCTGCTGGTACCTTGATTGCCATGGGGGTTGAAAAAGATAAGGCTCAGTCAGCAGTACGCGTCAGCCTAGACCTAGAAAATGACATGAGTCAAGTTGAGCAATTTTTGACCAAACTAAAATTAATTTACAATCAAACTAGAAAAGTAAGATAGGAGCATTCATGCAATATTCAGAAATTATGATTCGCTACGGTGAACTTTCAACCAAAGGTAAAAACCGTATGCGTTTCATCAATAAACTACGTAATAATATCTCAGATGTTTTATCTATCTATCCTCAAGTCAAGGTAACTGCTGATCGCGACCGTGCCCATGCTTATCTTAATGGAGCCGACTATGCAGCAGTAGCTGAGTCTCTCAAACAGGTTTTCGGGATTCAAAACTTTTCTCCAGTATATAAGGTTGAAAAATCTGTAGAAGTTCTTAAATCTGCTGTCCAAGAGATTATGCAGGACATCTATAAGGAAGGCATGACCTTTAAGATCTCTAGCAAACGTAGTGATCACAACTTTGAACTGGATAGTCGTGAACTCAACCAAGTTCTTGGTGGTGCTGTTTTTGATGTCATTCCAAATGTACAAGCCCAGATGAAAAATCCCGATATCAATCTGCAAGTGGAGATTCGTGAAGAGGCGGCTTATCTTTCCTATGAGACCATTCGTGGGGCTGGTGGTTTGCCAGTTGGCACTTCTGGGAAAGGTATGCTCATGTTGTCAGGGGGGATTGACTCTCCTGTAGCAGGTTATCTTGCACTAAAACGTGGTGTAGATATCGAGGCTGTTCACTTTGCTAGCCCACCATATACTAGTCCAGGTGCCCTCAAGAAAGCTCAGGATTTGACCCGTAAATTGACTAAGTTCGGTGGTAATATCCAATTTATCGAAGTTCCTTTCACTGAAATCCAAGAAGAGATCAAGGCTAAGGCCCCAGAAGCTTACCTCATGACTCTGACTCGCCGCTTTATGATGCGGATTACCGACCGTATCCGTGAAGTGAGAAATGGCTTAGTCATCATCAATGGTGAAAGTCTTGGTCAGGTGGCTAGCCAAACTCTTGAAAGTATGCAGGCTATCAATGCCGTAACCAATACACCGATTATCCGACCAGTTGTGACCATGGATAAGTTGGAAATCATTGACATTGCACAAGAAATTGATACCTTTGAAATTTCTATCCAACCTTTTGAAGACTGCTGTACGATTTTTGCGCCTGATCGTCCGAAGACAAATCCAAAGATTAAAAATGCTGAACAGTATGAAACACGTATGGATGTTGAAGGATTGGTTGAGCGAGCAGTGGCAGGAATTATGATTACTGAAATTACCCCTCAAGCTGAGAAAGATGCGGTTGATGAGTTAATTGATGACCTCCTTTAATCAGAAAAACCAGAGGAAAAAATAAAATAAGTAAAAAAAGTTAGTTTTTATCCTAAATTTGGACGAAATCCGACTTTTTTCTATTTTTGTGCTATAATAAGATAAAATTTTGAATATAGAGAGTTTTCTGACAATGAATCAATCCTACTTTTACCTGAAAATGCGAGAGCATAAACTCAAGGTTCCATACACAGGCAAGGAGCGCCGTGTACGTGTTCTCCTCCCGAAAAATTACGAGAAAGACACGGATCGAACTTATCCGGTTGTCTATTTCCATGATGGTCAAAATGTCTTTTACAGTAAAGAATCCTATGTCGGTCATTCATGGAAGATTATTCCTACCATTAAACGTAATCCAGATATCAGCCGTATGATTGTAGTGGCCATTGATAATGATGGTCTAGGACGGATGAATGAGTATGCGGCATGGAAATTCCAAGAGTCTAATATTCCCGGTCAACAGTTTGGTGGTAAGGGAGTCGAGTATGCTGAGTTTGTCATGGAAGTGGTTAAGCCTTTTATTGACGAAAACTATCGTACAAAATCAGACCGCAAGCACACTGCTATGGTTGGTTCATCTCTGGGAGGCAATATTACCCAGTTTATTGGCTTGGAGTATCAAGACCAGATTGCTGCTTGGGTGTCTTTTCATCTGCTAATTGGCTTCACCAAGAGGCTTTTGATCGCTATATAGAGCGTAAAAAACTATTGCCAGACCAGCGAGTCTTTATCTATGTTGGGACGGAAGAAGCAGATGACACGGATAAGACCCTTATGGCTGGCAATATCAAGCAGGCTTATATTGACTCTTCCCTTCGCTATTATCATGATTTGATAGCAGGAGGAGTACAGTTAGAAAATCTCTCTCTCAAGGTTCAGGCTGGAGCCATTCACCATGAAGTGCCATGGTCAGAAAATCTTCCAGCTTGCCTACGCTTTTTTGCAGAAAATTGGTAATTAGTATAAAGGAGACAGGATATGCATATTGAACATCTTAGCCACTGGAGTGGTCATCTTAACCGTGAAATGTATGTCAATCGATACGGACATGGAGGCATCCCAGTTGTTGTCTTTGCTTCTTCAGGTGGTAGCCACAATGAGTACTATGATTTTGGAATGATTGATGCTTGTGCATCCTTTATTGAAGAAGGTCGCGTGCAGTTCTTTACCCTTTCAAGTGTAGATAGTGAGAGCTGGCTTGCGACTTGGAAAAATAGTCATGATCAAGCTGAGATGCACCGTGCCTATGAACGATATGTGATTGAAGAAGCTATTCCTTTTATTAAGCACAAGACAGGCTGGTTTGACGGTATGATGACAACAGGATGCTCTATGGGAGCTTACCATGCACTTAACTTTTTCCTTCAGCATCCAGATGTCTTTACCAAGGTAATTGCCCTTAGTGGTGTCTATGACGCACGCTTTTTTGTAGGTGACTACTATAATGATGATGCTATCTATCAAAATTCACCAGTAGACTATATCTGGAATCAAAATGATGGTTGGTTTATTGATCGTTACCGTCAGGCTGAGATTGTGATTTGTACTGGCTTAGGTGCTTGGGAGCATGATGGACTACCTTCTTACTACAAGTTAAAAGAAGCCTTTGATCAAAAACAAATTCCTGCCTGGTTTGCAGAGTGGGGACACGATGTTGCCCATGATTGGGATTGGTGGCGCAAACAAATGCCTTATTTCCTCGGTCATATGAGTCTATAAAAGGAGTTGCTTATGAATTATCTTGTAATTTCACCCTATTACCCACAAAATTTTCAGCAATTTAGTATTGAGCTAGCCAATAAAGGCATCACAGTTCTAGGGATTGGGCAAGAACCCTACGAACAACTAGATGAACCATTGCGCAATAGCTTGACGGAGTATTTTCGAGTTGACGATCTTGAAAATATCGATGAAGTCAAGCGTGCTGTTGCCTTTCTTTTCTATAAGCATGGTCCAATTGACCGCATTGAATCTCATAATGAATACTGGCTAGAGTTGGATGCTGCCCTTCGTGAACAGTTCAATGTTTTTGGTGTCAAACCAGAAGATCTCAAGAAGACTAAGTTCAAGTCTGAAATGAAGAAACTCTTCAAAAAGCGGGAGTTCCCGTAGTGCCAGGAGCTGTCATTGAAACAGAAGCAGATGTTGACAAAGCTGTGAAAGAAATTGGCCTCCCCATGATTGCCAAACCTGATAATGGAGTGGGAGCAGCAGCAACCTTCAAACTTGAAACAGAAGATGATGTAAACCACTTTAAGGCTGAATGGGACCACTCAACCATTTATTTCTTTGAAAAATTTGTTACCTCTAGTGAAATATGTACCTTCGATGGTTTGGTGGATAGAGACGGGAATATCGTCTTTTCAACTACCTTTGACTATGCACATACACCCCTAGATCTCATGATTTACAAGATGGACAATTCTTATTATGTTCTTAAAGATATGGATCCGAAACTTCGCAAGTATGGTGAGGCTATCGTCAAGGAATTTGGTATGAAAGAACGTTTCTTCCATATCGAGTTCTTCCGTGAGGGTGATGATTATATTGCCATCGAGTACAATAACCGTCCAGCGGGTGGCTTCACTATTGATGTCTATAACTATGCGCATTCTTTAGATTTGTATAAGGGCTATGCGGCTATTGTTGCGGGTGAACCCTTCCCAGAGTCTCCATTTGAAACCCAGTATTGTCTTGCGACTTCTCGTCGTGCAAATGCTAACTACCTATACTCTGAAGAAGACTTGCTTGCCAAATACGGTCAGCAGTTTAAGGTCAAAAAAATCATGCCAGCGGCCTTTGCTGAATTGCAAGGAGACTATCTCTATATGCTTACGACACCAAGTCGTGAGGAAATGGAGCAGATGATTAAGGATTTTGGTCAGCGCCAAGAATAATCAAAATTTTGACTTAACAAACTAGATTTGTTAGGTCTTTTTTTAAGAACTAAAATAAAAGCGTTTTCCTGCAGTATTCTTTTAGAAAATCAGTTGCTAAAAGGCTTAAAAATTGATAGAATAGGACTTGTCTAAAAAAATATTAAGGAGAATCTATCAATGGATTTTACATGGGCTATTAAATATGCCTCAGAATTTTTGGGAACAGCTATTTTGATCATTCTTGGTAATGGTGCTGTTGCTAACGTTGAACTTAAAGGCACAAAAGGTCACCAAAGTGGCTGGCTCGTTATCGCAGTTGGTTACGGTATGGGGGTTATGATTCCAGCCTTGATGTTTGGTAACGTTTCTGGAAACCACATCAACCCAGCCTTCACTCTTGGTCTTGCAGTTAGCGGTCTTTTCCCTTGGGCACAAGTTGCACCATACATCATTATGCAAGTTTTGGGAGCAATCTTCGGACAAGCCTTGGTTGTAGCGACTCACCGTCCATATTACTTGCAAACTGAAAAAGCAAACAACATCTTGGGATCATTCTCAACTATTTCAAATTTGGACCAGGGAACAAAAGAAACACGCTATGCAGCAACTGTTAACGGTTTTATCAATGAGTTTGTTGGTTCATTTGTTCTTTTCTTTGCAGCACTTGGTTTGACTAAAAACTACTTCGGAGCTGAAGCTCTTCAATACATGAAGCAAGCAACTACTCAAGCAGGTCAAACTATTGATTTTTCTCAAATGTCATTGAAAGCTCAAATTGCACCACACACAGCTGCCGGAATTTCAGTTGCTCATTTGGCACTTGGTTTCCTAGTTATGGCTTTGGTTACTTCACTAGGTGGACCTACAGGACCAGGTTTGAACCCTGCTCGTGATTTTGGACCACGTCTTCTTCACGCAGTACTTCCAAAATCAATCCTTGGTGAACACAAGGGTGATTCAAAATGGTGGTATGCTTGGGTACCAGTAGTTGCACCGATTGCAGCTGCTATTGCCGCTGTAGCACTTTTCAAATTACTTTACCTATAATATTTAAAAACTGGGTTTTCCCAGTTTTTTCTTTTTTGTACAGATGTGTCTTTTAGAATTAAAGGGTGAAATCGTCAGACTTTTTTCATTTTAAATCAAAAGATGTAAATATGGCAAAAATATGGTAAAATAGAGTATTAAGTAAACGTTAAAAAGGAATATTATGCGTAAAGAAATTGCACCTGAATTATATAATTACAATAAATTCCCTGGTCCAGAATTTCATCTATCTGGAGATAAAGTCGAGGCTGAAGGTTTCACCTTCAACTTGGTTGAAAATAGTAAGGAAGCCTTTGATGCAACAGCTTTTACTCAACGCTTTTCGGAAGTTTTAAACAAGTATGATTATATTGTAGGAGACTGGAGCAATGAACAGTTGCGCTTGCGAGGATTCTACAAGAATGAGCGAGCTGAAGAATCTCTCGAGAAAATCAGTCGTTTACAAGATTATCTACTCGAGTATTGTAGCTATGGATGTGCCTACTTTGTCTTAGAAAACGAGACACCGAAACGAGCACCATTTGATCAAAAATGCGCAAGAAAGAAGAAGAGAAAGACAACCGTAAAGGGAAAAAGTCTTCTCAAAATAAGAAAAGAAATCATACGGACAAGAGAAATAGACGTCGCCGAAAAGAACAGAAACCTCAGAATGAAGAAAAGGGACAACGTCATTTCGTCATCCGTAAGAAAGACTAGAAAATAAGGAGAAAAGATGAAACCGTCGATTTATAGTTTAACACGCCAAGGCATGCAAGAATGGGTCTTGGAGCAAGGAGAAAAGAAATTCCGTGCTGATCAGATTTGGGAGTGGCTTTACCGTAAACGTGTTCAGACATTTGAAGAAATGACTAACTTGTCTAAGGATTTGATTGCCAAGCTTAACGAGCAGTTTGTAGTCAATCCCTTGAAACAACGTATTGTTCAAGAATCAGCTGATGGAACAGTTAAGTACCTTTTTGAGTTGCCAGACGGGATGTTGATTGAGACAGTGCTTATGCGCCAACACTACGGTTTATCAGTCTGTGTAACAACTCAGGTAGGATGTAATATCGGTTGTACCTTCTGTGCATCAGGTTTGATCAAAAAGCAACGGGACCTCAATAACGGAGAAATTGTAGCTCAAATTATGCTTGTTCAAAAATATTTTGACGAACGTGGACAAGATGAGCGTGTTAGCCATATCGTTGTTATGGGTATTGGAGAACCATTTGATAACTACAATAATGTTTTGAACTTTATTCGTACCATCAATGATGACAAGGGAATGGCTATCGGTGCTCGTCATATTACCGTATCAACCTCTGGCTTGGCTCATAAGATTCGTGAGTTTGCAAATGAAGGAGTACAGGTTAACCTTGCTGTTTCTCTTCATGCTCCAAACAATGAACTGCGTTCAAGCATTATGAAGATTAACCGTGCCTTTCCAATTGAAAAACTCTTTGCAGCGATTGAGTATTACATCGAAACAACCAACCGCCGTGTAACTTTTGAGTATATCATGCTAAATGAAGTCAATGACGGAGTCGAACAAGCGCTTGAGCTGGCAGAATTGCTCAAGAACATTAAGAAATTGTCATATGTCAACTTGATTCCTTACAACCCGGTCAGTGAGCACGATCAATATAGTCGTAGTCCAAAAGAGCGTGTGATGGCCTTTTATGATACCCTCAAGAAAAAAGGCGTCAACTGTGTTGTTCGTCAAGAACACGGTACAGATATCGATGCCGCATGCGGACAATTGCGTTCAAACACCATGAAACGTGATCGCCAAAAAGCAGTAGCTGAAGTAAATCCATAATATGAATCGAAAAAAATTACTAAGCCTGGGAATCGTGTTATACAGTCTTTGTATCGTCTGTTTTTGTTTTACTCCCCAGCCTCAACTTCCTACAGGAGTGGAAACTCCAGGTATTCAAACTTTTGGACGCCTGGTTTTTCTTTTGACGCCTTTTAACTCTTTGTGGAATCTGGGAGAGGTAACCAGCCCTATACAACTATTTTGGATTTTTTTGCAAAACGCCTTAAATGTCCTCTTGCTCTTCCCATTAATTTTCCAGCTTCTCTATCTTATACCTGCTCTAAGAAAAACGAAGAGAGTAATTTTGTTTAGCTTTTTATTGAGCTTAAGCATCGAGTGCACACAGCTAGTTTTAGACTTTTTCTTTGATTTTAATCGGGTATTTGAGATTGATGATTTATGGACCAACACTTTAGGTGGCTACCTAGCCTGGGTCCTTTATAAACTACTACATAAAAACAAGATAAGGAATTAAAATGAGTATCTTAGAAGTTAAAAATTTGAGTCACGGTTTTGGTGACCGTGCGATTTTTGAAGACGTATCTTTTCGCCTCCTCAAAGGTGAACATATCGGCTTAGTGGGTGCCAACGGTGAAGGGAAATCAACCTTTATGAGCATTGTGACTGGTAAGATGTTACCGGACGAAGGTAAGGTGGAATGGTCCAAATATGTGACAGCAGGTTATCTGGACCAGCACGCGGTGCTCAAAGAAGGCCAAACTGTTCGTGACGTTCTTCGTACAGCATTTGACGAACTATTCAAAGCAGAAGTACGTATCAATGAACTCTACATGGAAATGGCAGAAGAAGGAGCAGATATTGAAGCTCTGATGGAAGAAGTCGGCGAACTTCAGGACCGTTTGGAAAGTCGTGACTTCTATACCTTGGATGCTAAGATTGACGAAGTCGCGCGTGCTCTTGGTGTCATGGACTATGGTATGGATACGGACGTAACAGCCTTATCTGGTGGACAAAGAACCAAGGTTCTTTTGGCCAAACTCCTCCTTGAAAGCCAGACATCTTGCTTTTGGATGAGCCAACCAACTATCTAGATGCTGAGCATATTGACTGGCTCAAGCGTTATCTGCAGAACTATGAGAATGCCTTTGTCCTTATTTCGCACGATATTCCATTCCTCAACGATGTGATCAATATCGTATATCACGTTGAAAATCAACAGTTGACACGCTATTCTGGGGATTACTACCAGTTCCAAGAAGTCTATGCCATGAAGAAATCGCAGCTAGAGGCAGCCTATGAGCGTCAACAGAAAGAAATTGCTGATCTCAAGGACTTCGTAGCCCGTAATAAGGCGCGTGTTGCTACCCGTAATATGGCCATGTCTCGCCAGAAGAAATTGGATAAGATGGACATTATCGAGCTCCAAAGTGAGAAGCCAAAGCCTTCCTTTGATTTCAAACCAGCTCGTACACCTGGACGCTTTATCTTCCAAGCCAAAGACTTACAGATTGGTTACGACCGCCCACTTACAAAACCATTAAATCTTACCTTTGAACGCAATCAGAAGGTTGCCATTATTGGTGCCAATGGTATCGGTAAAACAACCCTCTTGAAGTCTCTTTTGGGCATTATTCCACCCATTGCTGGGGAAGTTGAACGTGGGGACTATCTAGAACTCGGCTACTTTGAACAAGAAGTGGAAGGTGGCAATCGCCAGACACCTCTCGAAGCAGTTTGGAATGCCTTTCCGGCCCTCAATCAAGCAGAAGTTCGCGCGGCCCTTGCCCGCTGTGGCTTGACGACTAAGCATATCGAAAGCCAAATTCAAGTCTTATCAGGTGGGGAACAAGCCAAGGTTCGTTTCTGTCTCTTGATGAATCGTGAGAACAATGTCCTTGTTCTAGACGAGCCTACCAACCACTTGGATGTTGATGCCAAGGACGAACTCAAACGTGCTTTGAAAGAATATAAAGGCTCAATCCTTATGGTCTGCCACGAACCAGACTTCTATGAAGGCTGGATGGATCAAATCTGGGATTTTAATGAGCTAACATAAATAGTTATAAAAAATCCAAGTCTATTTGACTTGGATTTTTTAACTAATTTAGTTGCTTAACAGTATCGTTCTCAAAGTAACTCTTGCCATTTTCAACAACCATCGTGATGGTGACGTCGGTATATTTGCCGTCAGATAAAGTGCTAACAGTGAATTTATAGATACCATCTGATAGAGTTCCGGCTGGAAGTGATGTTAATTTATCTTTTAAGTAGTCTACACGATTATCATTTTTATGATTTTGTCTATTGTCGATTTCACTAAAATTTAAGTGTTTGATAGAAACGATTAAAGATTTATTGTTGATATGTTTGTTAATATCGATATTGTAAAATCCTGCAATATCATTATCTCCATTTTCTCTGTTTTTTACAGCCTCTTTAATAAGAATACTATAAAATTTATTTCGATCAGCTGGTGTAATCTCGACAGAATAATTCTCTAATAATTTGAAACCAACTGCCTCATTTAGCTTAGTCGCTATATCATCTCTTAATTTTTAAATCTCTTATTTTTTCTTCGTAGACTTTTAAGACAAATTCAAATTGTTCAAGTGTAACTTTATCAAATAACTCTTTTTCCGTATCGTTTTCAAGATAGGAACGAATTTCTTTTTTGTCCTTTTCATCTAATGTTGTTACGTGTGTTCCATTATGAACATCAGAAACATAAATAAAATCGATAAAACTTTCTCCGTTCGATAAAGTCTCATTATAGAATAAAGTAGTAAGTGTTCCGTTATAAGGCTCGATTAAATGTTTTTCTCATATACTTCGACTTTTCCTTTTAGGCCAAAGTCTTTAAAGTCCTGTACATATTGATCCGTCGATCCCCATACTGAAACTTTGCTATTGGTGATTAACAATAAATTACATAACAAAATGACTATAGTCCCAAAAACAAAACTTGATTTGTTTGAAGACTTGTCGATTTGATCGAGCTTTGTTTTTTGAAATTTCCCAATAAAGAAAATAGCAGAGTAGAGAAGATTAATACAAAATAATGTTAGAAAATTATCAATATAATTGATTGGCCACCAGCGTAGATATATCATATTTGATAATTGTAAGCAAACTCCGATAGTCGCTATAATTAGTTGTATATTACTAGTCTTTCGAACTAAGGGATTCTCTTTATAGGTTGATTTTAATTTGAGAGGATCCCTAAAGGCAAAAAAATTACCTAAAAGAATTAAACCTATTGCTAAAAAGAATACAGGCCATAGAATGAAAAAAGCATAACCTGCTGAATAGAAGAGGGCAAAATAAACTAGATTATAGATTAAATATCCTAATAAGACCAAGCAAAGTCTTATCAAGCTTATTTTATATGGTTTCATAGAAAGCCTCCATAAATTGTTAACTCTATTATACCATAGAATTATACGCAAGGGAGCGCTTTCAGAATTGTTACTGACTAATGAAAAAGATAGGTCTATTGACCTATCTTTTATTAATAGTTTAGATATTGTTCAATCTCAGACTTTTGAATTTCTTTTCCATAGTGACAAATCGGGCAAGAAACGAAATAAGTTTTTCCGTAAGGAAAGAGTGGAATCCAGTAAAGAGTAAATTTACGTCCGTATTCCGTAATTTCCCAAGTACCAACATTGTTACAATGACCACATTCGATAGCAGTTTGTGTATGTCCCAACACTTTTTGGTAACCTTTTGACCCCCAAAATAGAATCATTTTAACATCTCCTTATAGTTATAGTTAATGGTGTTATTGTTTACTGAAATCGTAGTCTTTAACAATTTCGATACTGTCGATGGTAATAGCAGTAGTCGGCTTGTCTTTTTCATCTTTTTCAGCCTTAGCAATTTTATCTACAACGTCCATCCCATCGATTACTTGACCAAAGACTGGGTGTTTTCCATCAAGAGTTGGATTTCCGCCTTCTTTGTAGGCTTCGATAATTTTCTTAGGATAGCTACTTGTTGGAAGTTTAGCAGAATAATCTGTTGTACTTTGATTGATGAAGAATTGGCTACCATTGGTATTTGGCTGTCCTGTATTTGCCATTGAAAGGGAGCCACGGATATTGTATAGATAAGGAGAGATTTCATTTTTAAAACCTGTTCCAGTATCCTTGGTATTATCCTTACCATGCCAGATAGATTGGCCTCCCGTACCATTTCCTTTTGGATCTCCACCTTGAATCATAAAGCCATCTATTACACGATGGAAGGTAACGCCATTGTAGTAACCTTCTTTAGCGTGAGTTAGGAAATTTTCAACTGCTAGAGGAGCTAACTTTGGAAAGAGTTTGATACGAATATCACCTTGACTTGTGTGAAGGATAGCTTCAGCCTCATCTTCAGCTACTTCCTTAGAAAGTTGAGGGAAGTTAGCATTTTCATTTGTTAAGGCGTCTTTCAAATCTTTTTCTGCTTGAGTAGCGGCTTTAGAACTTTCTTCAGCAGCAATTTTAGAATCTACGTAATCATCACCACGAAGAGCACGTTGGATGCTTGTACATCCACCAAGAGCAAAAGTTGAAATGAGTAGTAGTGTAGCTAATTTTTTCATGTTATTCCTTTCAAAATTCATTTCTACCATTGTACCGTAAAAGAAAGGGGATTTCAAATGTAAGTGGTTGGTGTACATATAAGCCACTGGAAAAATGATGGTACGAAATTTCTACAGTCAAAAAAATCAACCAGCTTTGGTTGATTAAAGATTCTTTTTAGGATGGCGGTCAATGATTACTTGATGGTCTTTGAGAGCTTGTTCACCTTTTGGAGTTGATTTATAGCCACGAATCGAAAAGCGGTTAGCTAATTCTTCTTCTGAAAAATGATCATGAAGTGATTGATTCAATTCGGTGACCTTCATCTTGGAGAGACCAGTAATACCTTCTTTTTAAGGATATTCTTTTCATAGTAGCATTTAGATGGTCAAGCGAGTCAAAGGCGGTTTCGATAGTAGCATATCCTTTTTCAACAAGCGTATCTAAATGTTTTGGGATATCAATGCCATAAGAATTACTATATTTTAAAAGAGAACATTTTCAAAGGATTTTTCTTTTGGCTCAATTTCTAATTAATAATTGAACTTAATGCTAGGTCTCGAAAAGAATTATGCTTCCTCTTTCTGTCTGAGTTCAAAGAGGTCTTCTACTTTCAGATTAAAAAAACTTGAGCAATTTTAAGAGCCATTTCCAGCGAAGGATTGTAGCGGTTATTTTCCAAGTGAAGAATTGTCTCGCGTCGCATGCCGATGAGGTCGGCTAACTCCTGCTGGGTCATGCCTGTGGACTCACGAATAGATTTGAGATTAGTAATAATCTTGCTTTCTTTTAGCCATGCTTATCCTCTCCGTTCCAAGATAAAGATAGACAACCGCAAAGATGCAAAATCAAGGGCAGCTATGCTAATAAAGATCTGACCCATGTAAAGAGTGAGAGACCCCATATACCCAATGATAACTGCTAGGATCATCAGTGCGCCTAGTATAAAAAAACAAACATCAAGCTAGCTGCCTTGGCTAAATTAGCATAAAAAGCGTTCGTCCGGAGTTTCCTTGACATTTTTCAAAACAGAAAAAAACCAAATACAAATCACTTCAATAACGAGGCCAATTCCCAAAATCCATTCTCTAATACCAGAGCTTTACGCTTGGGGGTTGCAACCCAAAAAAACCCTACTGTATAAAAAAATACTTGCTGCAAAACACAAAGTATCGTGTAAAAGCTTAGCAGACAAGTCAAAAAAATAATCTTTCCCTTTACCTTTCTGACTTTTTATGAGACCATGGTTTCATATGTAGCCAGCTCCCAAATAGCTACAATCTGACTTAACACTGAAATACCAACAATAACTAACTTGGGTCCCCAACTAAGATTAGAACCAAATAAAACAATAAAATCAATAGAGAGAGCTACGGCAATCATTGAAATGAGGCCACGCATTTTTTTGACTTTTTTTCATGATAGACTCCTTTTTTTGTGTTATAAATATATAACATTTAAATTTTATGTTATAAATATATCACATTTAAATTTTAGAAAGCAAGAATTTTATGTGTCAATGTGGTAAATTATTTGAAAAAAATTTTTTTAATTAAAAGACCTCGCTAGTCAAACAACTAAAGAATTCTTTGAAGCAATGCATCTGATTTGGTTTGGATAGTTTCGTTAATAATATTTGATGATAAAGAATTTTTTTGGAAAAATCTAGATACTGTATGAATCTCTGCTTTTTCTTAGACTGTTATAAAGTCTGTCAGAATAAGCTTTGTAAGTGTAGAAAGTTAATTTTTTTCAGAAGTGAAGTAAGCATTCAATACGAATCAATACATAAGAAAAAAACTCTGATTTCAAGCGTTTTTTTCTTTTTTCAATTTTCAATACATTTCACTATATTTCAGTCCAATCTCTACCTTCTTATCTATACTTTGATGGAGCTGAAGTTGACATCTACAAAGTTTAATGTTAAAAATACATTCAAAAAAATATTTGAATGAGGTGTTTTATGATTCAAAAATGTTGTTACTTCAATAATCCTGTATTCTGGGACAGCCGTAGACTTACTTATTATCCTAATGTTATTTTTTTGCCAAAAGAAAAAAAGCAGAAAAAGACATCATTAACATCTATTTAGGACAATTTCTAGGCTCTGTTAGTCTAATATTCCTAAGTTTGCTTTTTTTGCATTTGTCTTAAATTATATTCCTAGTAAAGAGATTTTAGGTTTGCTCGGTTTGATTCCAATTTTCCTAGGACTCAAAGTTTTGCTTTTAGGAGATTCTGATGGAGAAGCTATTGCAAAAGATGGTTTGCGCAAAGATGATAAAAACCTGATTTTTCTAGTCGCTATGATTACTTTTTGCAAGTTGTGGTGCTGACAATATTGGTGTTTTTTTGTCCCATATTTTTATTACCTTAAATTTAGCGAATTTGATAGTGGCTTTACTTACTTTTCTAGTCATGATTTATCTCTTGGTTTTTTCTGCCCAAAAATTGGCACAAGTCCCTTCTGTTGGAGAAACTTTGGAAAAATATAGCAGATGGTTTATTGCCGTTGTTTATTTAGGATTGGGGATGTATATCCTGATTGAAAACAACAGCTTTAACATACTAAGGACTGTGTTCGGCTAGGAGAAAAAATTATGAAAAAAGATAGTATCTGCCAAGTGAATATTATAAATCAACAAAATGTTACAACCGCAACGAACTACCTTGAAAAGGAAAAAGTCCAAAAATCACTTCGTATTTTTATCAAAGTTTACCGATAATAAACAGATAAATATCATCTTTTATCTCCTTGCTGTTGAAGAACTCTGTGTCTGTGATATAGCCTGTTTTACTAAATCTCAGTATGGCATCTGCATCCCACCATCTTCGTAAACTAGCCAATCAAAACATCTTGGGATACTAGAAGAGAGGGAAAATTATATATTATTTTTATAAAAGATGAGGAAATCAAAGACTTTTTTTAATCAACTAGGATAACAACTATTTTTTTACTACTTTACCATGATTATATATAGGACTTATCTATGAAATTTTTTTGATGAAAATTACTCACAAGAAAATACCTACTCGTATCAAATGTTTAAGAAAAAAAGTATAATTTAAAGCAAAGCGACCTAGGTAATGTAGGTCAAGTTAGCCAAGTTGAAAAGGGAGAAATTTGAAAGAATTTGTATCTTTTATTTTTTGTTTCATTTATGCCCTATGCTACTGGAATCGTTAGTAGTCATTTCATGAATCATTCGGCACAGCTCTTTTTATGGACTGATTGTTATTGTTTCAACGGTAGCAAACTGGTTTTTTTACATAAAGTAATTGATAAACCCAATATGGATCGGAAAGAATTACTTGAAGCTACCGCACAATATAGAAAGTTATTGATACCTGACCTAATAATTAAAGGAGTGGGATTGATTCTATCCTTAATTGTCTATCCTCCGATTATGATGTATAGTGTTTTTAATTGCGGCATTTTTACATCATAACTTTAAAAAAACACTATCTGAAAAAAAGAGTGAATAACTAAAAAAATGGTGACCAAAGTTAGGTGTATTATTTTTAATGATTACAGACCTAAACTATTCCCCTATTTTAGAATCTATTAATCCATATTTTTATAAATTAATTAGTAGATATCGTTCTTAAAAATTCTTGATATTTCGCTGTTTTTTTAGTCCAACTGAAACGCACACTTTCCAAACCAGATTTTAAGAAAGCTCGTAAAAGCATCACAATTATCAAAACGTTAATCAACACGCTTATATCAACGTTTACAGACATTTAAGAATTTTTCTCTTGGATGTCTTTTTTTGTCTAGCTAAATTTTTACAAATTGGGCAATTTAGGTTACTCAATAATATAAAAAAAGATAAAAAAATTTAAAGTTCGAATTTTTAATTTTTAAAAAAAGTAATTATTATTGAATATCTGTTCAAACATTCTTTCTTTTCTAAGGTTAATATAAGTATATATACTTTAAAAAAAGAAGTCAAACATCTTGCTCATAGATTTTTTTGCATTTTTTAAAAAAAATACAATTTGTCATATAATAATGTGGAAAATTGACGGATTCCTTAAATAATCATATAATACGAATATATAAACCCTTACATACTATTCTACTTATACTTGATAAAATGCAAGTCCTTGAGGATCTATAAATATATAGACACTCTTCTATTTATAAAGTGAAATAAAGAATCACGGAGAAAGTTTATGGATATTAAAGAGACATTCAACCAGCTAGACAATACAAAAATTTAATGATTTCAATAATCGCCTTGAAGGTTTTTGAGAAACTTTTTTTAAAGACAAATATTATTTTACCCATCCCGAAGATTTTTAGCTCAATCTTTAGCATTTTTGGTAAAAGTATGGAAAAAAAGTACAAGTAAATATATTTTATCGAAAGGAGAGATATATGAGTGAAATAGTTATTAATGCTCAGAATTTATCTAAAAATTTTTTTATAATTTTTGATTCAAGACTCCCATTTATCAAGAGATTTTTTTGAAACGTAATCAAATAACGATTCGAGCTGTTCAAGATATTAGTTTTACGATTAAGAGAGGGAGTATAGTTGGCTTTTATTGGGAGTAATGGAGCTGGTAAATCCACAACGATTAAAATGTTGACTGGGACTCTTTATCCTAGTTCCGGAAAATTAGAAGTGAATGGAGAAATTCCATTTAAAAGAAGTATAAATTTTAGAAAAAAAATTTCAATAGTAGTAGGAAATAAATTACAGTTATTTCAAGATGTTTCGGCTATGGATTATTTTCAATTGATTGGTACTTTATATGAGGTAGAACCGGCGATTTTACAAGAACGAATTCAGGAATTAAGCAATTTGTTGAATGTAAAAGATCAGCTTTACCAGCAGGTCCGGACCCTCTCTTGGACAAAAAAATGAAAATGGAGTTTATCAGCAGATCTTTAACAAGTCCGGAAATATTATTTTTTTAGACGAGCCTACTATAGGGTTAGATATACAGTCTAAAAAAGATATCAGAACATTTTTAAAGAAAATGAATGAAGAATGTCATACTACTATTATTTTAACGAGTCATGATATGGATGATATTTCGTCTGTTTGTGACGAATTAATCGTCATTGACAAAGGAAAAAAATTATTTTTGCAGGAGTCAATGGATGTTATTTTTATCTAAATTTTTCTGATTTTTAAATATTTAAAGATAAAAATGACATTAGATTTGGTACCAGAGTTATGCTCTGTTAAAGGAGTAGTAGTCATTTCTCAAACAAAATCGGAATGTATACTAAAAAAATACCTAGAGATTTTTGTCTTTGAGACATTAGAATCAATCAATAAGCTTGTAGATATAGAAGATTTTTGAAATATCAAATCTTTCTTTAGAAGAAATTATTTTACAAAACTATTTTTACAAAAAAAGGAGCACAATTGAAAAAAAGAAATGTCTATTATTCTGATATCATTTCGATCTATTTTTGAACTATAAATCAAGTGTACTATTGTTAATGTTACAGGCAAGTATACAAATTATGATATCAGTATTTTTTTATGGACGTATATATATCAGAGTAACCAGATAAATATAGCAGGATATGATTTTTACCTCAATGGTTCAATACTATTTGGGGACTATAATTTTTTTCATATTTTGTTTTTTTATCCAGTTGATTGGGAAATCAATGACGATGTTCATTCAGGAAATTTTTTTAGCATATTAATAAAAACCTGTTACTTTTTTTATAAGTATTATTTTTTGTAAAATGCTTGGAGATAGGCTTGCTCATTTATTATTTATCATCATTCCTGTCATTTTATTCTCCAGTGTTTATTACAAGAATGAGTTATTAACCATTGAAATTCTTATTTTTAGGAAGTATTGCAATTATTCTATCTATGGTTCTATGGTTTTTTTAATATCATGTTGTGTAGGTATGCTTTCTTTTTGGTTAGAAAAATATTTTTTTGTCCTTACTGTTAAAGAAATAGTAATTCAGTTTTTTTATCAGGAATATTATTGCCTTTTAAGTTTTTTTCAAATAATTTTTCGTCTGTTTTTTTAGATGTATTACCTTTTTAAATACTTAGTATATGAACCGCTTCAGATGTTTAGTAATGATACATATAAATTAATAGACTATTTGAGAATTATTTGTATTCAATTGATTTGGTGCATCATTTTTTTATATTATATCAAGATTCATATTGAGAAAAGGAGTGGAGCACTTCTCAAATGTGGGAGGATAAAATGTTTAGAATAAAAAGTAATTTTTTTAGGCTACTTCATTTTGGTTTTTAAATCTGATATGAATTTTCATTTTTGACTTCTTTTGTGGTCTATTTTTCGTCGATACTGTGGATTGGTTTACCTATTGTATTTTTTTAGATTGATTTTTCTTAAACATAGACTCTTTTTAATGGTTGGGACTATTATCAAATTTTATTTTTTTGGTAGGTTCCTACACTATTGTAGATGGAGTTATGATGGGATTGTTAATTAGAAGTATGGGAATTTTTAGAATCAGATATTTTTGAGTGGTAACTTGGATCAAATTTTTATTGAGGCCGTTTGATACTCAGTTGTTCTATATTTTTTTAGATCATTTAATTTAGTTCAATTCGTGAATACTTTTTTTGGTCTTATGATCATTTTTTTATAAGTTATGGAAATTTAAATGTACATTTAAATTCATTAAAAAAATATTATTTTTATATCCTTTCTTTAATGTGTGGTTGTATTATATATTATTCAATTTGGTTTCTAATAACGATTAGTTCATTTTTGGTTCCCAACTAAATTTTTCAAAAGTAGATGTATTTTTTTGAATTATATTGGAATTTCTAAGTATCCATATAATATTTTTTTACAGGTATTAACAGATTGATCACTATGTTATTTGTTCCCAATTTATTAATTGCCAATCCTGCAGTATTAATATTTTTTTAGGGAAAGATACATTGAACCTATTTTTCTATCAAATAGTTTTTACAGTTTTTTTGATTATTATCAGTCGTACAATTTTTAGAAAAGGATTGAAAAAATATGAAAGTGCAGGAAGATAAACAATGTTGTTCAGTTATATGTTTGACTAAAGGAAGTGATTCGCTGTACTTTGTTTTGTGGTCATTGAAACATCAGATAATTATAAACTATAATTTAAAGAATAGTATTATTAACTTATAGGTGCTAAGAAAAAATTTAAAGAAATTCCCTCATTCAATCAAACTTATTCATATTTTTTAAAATAAGAAAATAGTTGGATTTTGATGATGGTTGATATAAAGCTAAACTGAAAGTACCTGAAATCCAACTGTGTCAAACCAGGTCTTAAGAAAGCTCGTAAAGCTAGGTAGCTCTCTAAACGTTAAGAACTAGCTACAATACAGCATTTACAACACTTCATGGTTCACACCATGGGGTGTTTTTGATGATTTTAAGCAAAATTCACACCATTTAATTGAAAGTTATTTAAATTAGATGAAAATTTGTTTGCTGAAAAAGTGGGAAAACATTGATTTTAAGCGAATTTTGAAACATATTCGAATGGGAGTTTTTAAAATCATGTTTCGGTTGTAAAAGTGCCAAACTGGACTCTCCATAGGAGGGTGATATCATCTGCTAATAGATTGTCTTCTAGTAGTTCCATTTTGCGTTTTGGGACAGGTTTAGGGCCTTCCATATCAAGATTAGGAAAGATATAGGGCTTGACAGGGTAGTCTTTATAGACAGAATCAAAAAGTAGTATTCATAAAGTTTTCTCTAGCTTACCCCAACTAGTCTACATATTTCTAAAAAAAATAAAAAAAATTTAAGTCTGTCAAGTTTTTTTCTTGACACCTCTCAGAAATCTGTTATAATAGAACATGTGCTAAATAGCTTAGCTATTTCACCGAAATAAAAAAAATAAAAAAAGAAAAGAGATATTAAAAAAATGGCAGTTAAAAAAATCCGTTTGACTCGTATGGGTTCTAAGAAAAAAACCTTTCTACCGTATTAACGTTGCAGATTCACGTTCACCACGTGATGGACGTTTCATCGAAACAGTTGGGACTTACAACCCACTTGTTGAAGAAAACCAAGTAACTTTGAAAGAAGACCGTATTCTTGCATGGTTGGCTGATGGAGCTCAACCTTCAGATACAGTTCGCAACATCCTTTCAAAAGAAGGTGTATTGAAGAAATTCCACGATTCTAAATTCTCAAAATAAGTTTAAAGTAGGTTGACAGATGGATACGATTGAAAATCTCATTATTGCAATTGAGAAACCTTTGATTTCACAACCAGATGCCCTAACTATCAAGATTGAAGATACACCAGAATTTTTGGAGTATCATTTGGATCTTGACCAAAGCGATGTGGGTCGTGTAATCGGTCGTAAGGGTCGCACTATTTCTGCGATAAGAACGATTGTCTACTCTGTCCCAACTGAAGACAAAAAAGTAAGAATCGTTATTGACGAAAAATAAGAAAAGCGGGACATGGTCTCGCTTTTTTTGCAAGGAGAAGGAATGAGAGATTTAACAGTTAGACAACTAGAGGAATACTTACTTGACCATTATCAACAATCTAGGACAGAAGAAGGACTCTTTATAAAACTAGTTGAAGAAGTTGGAGAAGTCGCTGAGGTTTTAAATGGACGTTCCGGTAGAAAAGAGGGTGTTCAAGATTCAAACGAGGAATTGGCAAAGGAGTTGGCAGATATCATTCACTATACAGTGGCAATTGCAGCTATCAACGATATTGACCTAACGAAGACTATTTTTGAAAAAGACAAAAAGGCAGCTATCAAGTATCAGCATGTACAAGATTTGGAAAGCTTTTTAGATAAAAACATTCCATAGTTCCCCTTTTCTCCAACTTGAGAAAATCCCTGTAACATGATAAAATAAAGGGAGAAATAGATACAGGAGACAAGATGAACTACTTTAACGTTGGGAAAATTGTCAATACCCAGGGCTTGCAAGGTGAGATGCGAGTCTTGTCAGTGACAGATTTTACTGAAGAACGCTTTAAAAAAGGGGCAGAACTTGCCTTATTTGATGAAAAAGATCAATTTGTGCGAACAGTGGTTATTGCTAGCCATCGTAAGCACAAAAACTTCGATATCATCAAGTTCAAGGATATGTACCATATCAATGACATTGAAAAATACAAGGGTTACAGTCTAAAGGTTGCTGAGGAGAATCTCAATGATCTTGATGATGGTGAGTTTTACTACCACGAGATTATCGGTTTAGAAGTCTATGAGGGAGATAACTTGATTGGAACCATCAAGGAAATCCTTCAGCCAGGTGCCAATGATGTCTGGGTGGTCAAACGTAAAGGCAAACGTGACCTGCTCTTACCCTATATTCCGCCTGTTGTCCTTAATATAGATATTCCTAATAACCGTGTGGATGTTGAACTCTTGGAAGGGTTAGACGATGAAGATTGATATTTTAACCCTCTTTCCAGAAATGTTCACCCCCTTAGAACATTCCATCGTTGGAAAGGCTCGAGAAAAAGGACTCTTAGATATCCACTACCATAATTTTCGTGACTACGCTGAAAAGGCCCGTCATGTTGACGATGAACCCTACGGTGGTGGTCAAGGGATGTTGCTAAGAGCGCAACCCATCTTTGATGCCTTTGATGCCATTGAAAAAAAGAACCCGCGCGTGATTCTCTTAGACCCAGCTGGAAAACAGTTTGACCAAGCTTATGCGGAAGATTTAGCGCAAGAAGAAGAGCTTATCTTTATTTGTGGGCACTACGAGGGTTATGATGAACGGATTAAGACCTTGGTAACAGATGAGATATCTCTTGGAGATTATGTCTTGACTGGTGGAGAACTAGCAGCGATGACCATGATTGATGCGACGGTTCGCTTGATTCCAGAAGTTATCGGGAAGGAAGCAAGTCACCAGGATGATAGCTTTTCATCAGGACTCTTGGAATATCCTCAGTACACAAGACCTTACGATTTTCGTGGTATGTTAGTTCCTGATGTGCTTATGAGTGGACACCATGAAAACATACGTCAATGGCGACTCTATGAGAGCCTTAAGAAAACCTACCAACGTAGACCTGATTTGCTGGAAGAGTATGAATTGACAGCAGAAGAAGAGAAAATGTTAGCAGAAATTAAAGAAAATAACAATTAAAAGGAGAAAACTATGCAAGTAATTAAACGTGATGGACAAGTCGCTGATTTTGATCCAGATAAAATCTACCAAGCTATCCTCAAGGCAGCTCAAACAGTCTATGTATTGACGGACGATTTGCGCCAAATCTAGCTCAAGTTACTAAAAAAGTTGTTTTGGATTTGGAAGAAGCAAAAGTAGAACGTGCAACTATCAGTATGATCCAATCAATGGTTGAGCACCGCTTACTAGGTGCAGGATATATCACTATTGCAGAACACTATATCTCTTATCGTTTGCAACGTGATTTGGAGAGAAGTGGTTACGGCGACCACATCGCTGTTCACCTTCATTTTGAACAAATTCGTTAATAGAAAAAGAGTGAGATGATAAAAGCATCTCACTCTTTCTTAAATCTTCTTTTTTGGGCCGTTTGGATAGTAGAGGGAACGAAAGTTACCCTTCGAATATCCGACACTCGAATAATACGGCTGACGTTTTTGGCGAAATTTTTAACAATAATTTGTTGGCGGTCAGTATCATACTTGATAATATCGCCTGTAAAACTCGTTTCCGCAAAGATGATATGTACAGCCTTTTTTTGGGCTAGGGCTTCTTCAAGTCTAGCAATTAGGGAATCGCTTTTTTCAGGAATGGAATCTTCATGTCCATTGACAAAATCATGGACTTTTTGCAAAGCCTGTTTTAATAAATCTTTCATTCCGGCCTCCCTTCTTTACATCATTATATAAAAATTTTATGAAATCTACAAGATTTTTCGAATAATCAATTGAGAACAAAAAGGAGAAGAACATGGCAGAATTTACATTTGAAATCGAAGAACACTTACTTACTCTATCTGAAAACGAAAAAGGATGGACCAAAGAAATCAATCGTGTCAGCTTTAATGGTGCACCAGCAAAGTTTGACATTCGAAGCTGGAGTCCCGACCATACCAAGATGGGGAAGGGAATTACCCTATCAAACGAAGAGTTTCAAGTCATGGTGGATGCTTTTAAGAATCAATAAACATTCATCTAAGATGAATTAAAAAGAGGCTAGGGAAAATCCCGGCCTCTTTTATTTGCTTGAAAAATAAGCTTGTGTACGAAGACGTTGGAGTAGTGGTCGGCTGATGAAGCTAATGGCTACAATTTTGGCAAGATCAGGTATGATAAAAGGAATAACACCGACAGCCAGTGCTTTATCAAAAGGCATTCCAGCTAAAAAGTGGAGACTGAGAATACCACCGACAAAAACAAGTGAATCTCCCAAGAGATTTGCAAAGAAAATACGGAGGATACCACTATTGGTGTGAATGAGATAGGAAGCAAGCCCTGCATAGACAAGATCGAACCAAAGATAACCAGCGCTTGGTCCAACTAAAACGTGAAATCCAGCTCCACCGTTAGCAAAGACCGGTAGGCCAATAGCCCCAAGTAAGAGATAAATTCCGACAGAGAGAACAGCTTCTCTAGGTCTAAAAACAGTAGCGATGAGTCCGATAGCAAAGTTTTGCAGAGTGAAAGGAACTGGACCAATCGGCATACTGATTTGGGCCAATACAGCAATCAGTGCAGCCCCGATAGCTGGGATAGCGTAAATGTGTGCTTTTTTCAAAATAGTTAACCTCTTCTATAAATTATAGTAACTATTATACTGAATGAGACAAAATTGTCAACCTATTTTAAAATAAAAGGTTACAAAATTGTAACGGCCGATTGAGATAAAAAAAGAGACCAAGGGGTCTCTCTTTTCTTTTAACGCATGGTCACAAATTCTTCTGAGCCAGTTGGGTGGATAGCGACAGTAGCATCAAAGTCTGCTTTGTAGCTCCCATCTTGATAGCAACTGCGAAACCTTGGATCATTTCATCGACGCCATAGCCGATACCATGAAGTCCAACTACCTTTTCGTCTGCACCAGCTGTAACGAGCTTGAAGCGAGCTTCTTGACGGTGACTAGTAACTGCAGAATACATAGATGCGAATTTTGAAGTATAGACTTTAACGTTTTCTTGGCCGTACTCTTTGATAGCTTCTTCCTCAGTCAGACCGACTGTTCCGATTGCTGGGTGTGAGAAAACTACAGTTGGAATAGTCGTGTAGTCCATTTTAGCATTGGTTTTACCGTTGAAAAGTCTCTCAGATAGGGTACGACCAGCCTTAATAGCGACGGGAGTTAGTTCCTTTTCACCTGTGACATCTCCAAGAGCGTAGATTCCGTCAACGACTGTGTTCTGGTATTCATCAACCTGGATAAAGCCGCGTTCATTGAGGGTAACACCAGCTTTTTCGAGTTGAAGTCCTTCAACATTTGGGCGGCGGCCAGTTGCCCAGATAACTTGACTAGCAGTATGCGTGCTACCATCTTCAAAATGAATTTGAATGCCTTCTTCAGTTTCTTCAAGTTTAGCAGGAACCTTATGTGTGTGGAGGTTTAGTCCTGTATTTTCCATTTCCTGAACTAGACTCTCAACGATATAGCTATCAAATCCACGTAGTGGACGTTCACGACGGACAAATAAATCTGTCTGAACACCAAGTGTATGGAGTACACCAGCCAGTTCGACAGCAATATAACCAGCACCAAGAATAGCTACCGATTCAGGCAACTCTTCCCAGGCGAAGACATCATCTGAGCTACCACCTAGTTCAGCACCAGGAATAGCAGGGATATGAGGATGAGCTCCAGTCGCAATCACAATATGTTTAGCGCGGATCAATTCGCCATTAACGCTGACAGTATGAGCATCGACAATCTCGGCACGTCCTTCAATCAAATCAACTCCATTACGCTTGAAGCTTCCATCGTAAGACGAGCGAGCACGGTCAATGTAGGCTTCACGATTCTTACGAAGAGTTGCATAATCAAATTCGTTCCCAGTATTTGTGAATCCATAGTCAGGTCCATATTTGTGGATACTCTCTGCAATTTGGGCTCCATACCACATGATTTTTTTAGGGACACAGCCGAGGTTGATACAAGTTCCACCTAATTTCTTTTCCTCAATAACTGCCGCTTTAGCACCATGTTCACCAGCACGATTCATGGTAGCAATTCCCCCGCTACCTGCTCCGATGGCGATAATATCATATTCTCTCATAAGAAATCTCCTTTACTTGTTTTCTAGTCATATTCTATCTTTTTTTGGGAGTCAATGCAAAAATCTGCTACGCTTAAAATTTTTTAGAAAATGCTTGCAAAAATAAAAAAGAAGTTGTATTATATAACCAACACAACAATAAAAGATTTAGCAAATATTTTTGGATGGTCGGAAAGCAATTGTCCATTTTTAGGACTTGTGCTATAATCTTAATATATGCAATTAAAAAGGAGTATTGATATGAAAAGAAAGTCAAAAGCCAAGAAATGGCCTTTATTTACAGCTATCGGTGTTGCATCAGTTCTTGTAGTGGGAGCGGCTGCCGTTCTTCTATTAAGACAACCAAATCAAGCAGCAACCAAAGAGGAAACTGCAAAGATTGTTCTTGCAAAAGAGGGTTCAGTAGCTTCATCAGTTCTCTTATCCGGTACTGTGACGGCTCAGAATGAACAATATGTTTATTATGATGCTAGTAAGGGTGACTTGGATGAGGTCTTGGTTTCTGTAGGAGATAAGGTCAGCGAGGGGCAAGCACTAGTCAAGTATAGTAGTACAGAAGCTCAGGCTGCCTATGATGCTGCCAGTCGTGCAGTTGCGAAAGCTGACCGTCATATCAATGAATTGAATGAGGCTCGAAATACCGCCGCAGCAACACCTGTGCTCCCTCAAGCAGGGATTGAAGGTGCTACGGACCAAACCCAAGCACAATCTTCTACATCAGCTACAGCTTCTATCGATTCACAAATCAGCGATGCACGTGATGTACGTGCAGATGCAGAAGCGCAACTCGAAAAAGCTCAAGCCCAGTTGAATTCTGCTACTGTATTGAGTACTGTAGAGGGAACAGTTGTTGAGGTAAACCGTAATGTTTCTAAAAATCCGACGGGAAATAGTCAAGTTTTGGTCCATATCGTAAGTAACGATAACTTTGCAGGTTAAGGGAGAGCTATCAGAGTACAATCTCGCAAACCTTTCTGTTGGCCAAGAAGTCACCTTTACTTCAAAGGTTTATCCTGATAAGACATGGAATGGTAAAGATTAGCTATATCTCAAACTATCCAAAAAAACAACAGTGAATCAAAGTCAAGTCAAAGTGGTTCAATTCAGGATCTAAATACCCTTATCACTGTCGATGTAACTAGTGAAAGTTGGAGATTTGAAACAAGGTTTTACTGTTAGCATTGAAGTGAAAGAATACATAGCAAGGCATTTGATTGTTCCGATTACTAGTGTCGTCATGGAAGAAGATAAAAAAACTATGTTTGGATTCTTGATGAAAAACAAGAAGGCTAAAAAAAGTTGAAGTTGGGATTGGGCAATGCGGACGCAGAAAAACCAAGAGATCACATCTGGTCTGACAGATGGAACAAAAGTCATCAGTAATCCGACAGCTTCCTTGCAAGAAGGAAAAGAGGTGAAGACTGATGAAACAACTAATTAGCCTCAAAAAAATATTTGTCGTAGCTATCGTAAATGGTGATCAAGAACTTACAGGTCCTTAAAGAATATTAATTTAGAAGTTCATGAAGGGAGAATTCGTAGCAATCATGGGACCGTCTGGTTCTGGTAAGTCTACTCTCATGAATATTATTGGAATGTTGGATACACCCTACAAGCGGTGAGTACTACTTAGAAGAAAAAGAAGTAGCTGGTTTGGGTGAAAAACAGTTAGCTAAAGTTCGAAATCAAGAGATCGGCTTGTCTTTTCAACAGTTCTTTCTCTTGTCCAAAGATGAATGCATCTGCAAAATGTAGAACTTTTGCCCTTTGATTTATGCAGGAGTTTCCTAGCTTCAAAACGTCGCAAAACTAGCTAGAAGAGTATCTAGAAAAAGGTAGAACTGACTGAGCGTAGCTCATCACTTACCATCGGAGTTGTCAGGTGGTCAGAAGCAAAGGGTTGCCATAGCGCGTGCACTCGTTAACAATCCTTCTATCATCTTAGCTGATGAACCAACAGGAGCTCTGGATACCAAAACGGGTAATCAGATTATGCAACTCTTAGTTGAATTAAACAAAGAAGGAAAAACCATCATTATGGTAACGCATGAGCCTGAAATTGCTGCTTACGCTAAGCGTCAGATTGTCATCCGTGATGGTATCATTTCGTCTGATAGTACCCAAGTAGAAAAGGAGGAAAATTAAGATGCAGAATCTGAAATTTGCCTTTTCATCCATCATGGCCCACAAGATGCGTTCCTTCCTCACCATGATCGGGATTATCATAGGTGTATCCTCCGTTGTAGTTATCATGGCTTTGGGAGATTCCATGTCTCGTCAGGTCAATAAAAACATGACCAAGTCTCAGAAAGACATTCATGTCTTTTTCTCACCTACAAAGAGTAAGGACGGTTCCTTTACCCAGAAGCAATCTGCTCTAACTCTGTCTGGTAAAGAGGAAGATGTTATTGTTGAACCACCAAAACCTCAAGAATCCTGGGTTAAGGAAGCTGCTAAGCTCAAGGGTGTGGACAGCTACTATGTAACCAACTCATCCAATGTGACCTTGACTTATAAGGATAAAAAGGTTGAACGTGCGAGCTTGACAGGTGGAAACATCACCTATATGGATGCGGTTGAAAACAAAATCGTTGCAGGCCGTAGTTTAAGAACACAAGATTATAAGGATTTCGCTAGTGTTATCATTTTAGATGAAGAACTTGCTAATAGCCTTTTTGGTTCAGCACAAGAAGCTCTCAATCAGATTGTTGAAGTAAATGAAATCAGTTATCGTGTTATTGGTGTTTATGCAAGTAAGGAAGCTAAGGCTGCAAAAACCTTTGGGATTGGAGGACTACCAATCACGACCAATATTTCTCTTGCGGCCAATTTTAACACCGACGAAATTTCTGATATTGTGTTTCGTGTTAACGATACGACCCTGACTCAGACTTTGGGTCCAGAGTTGGCAAGAAGAATGACAGAGATTGCAGGTCTCCAACAAGGGGAGTATCAAGTTGCAGATGCGTCTGCCGCCTTCCAAGAAATTCAACAACTCTTTGGCTTTCATAACAACGATTATTAGTGCTATTGCGGGGATTTCCCTTTTGTCGGTGGCACTGGTGTTATGAACATTATGCTTGTTTCAGTGACAGAGCGTACCCGTGAGATTGGTCTACGTAAAGCGCTAGGAGCAACACGTGGGAATATTCTGGTTCAATTTTTGATTGAATCTATGATTTTGACCATGTTAGGTGGCTTCATCGGTCTTCTGTTCGCTGCAGGAGTGACGATGCTTGCAGGGGCTCTACTTCAAAATATGATTGCAGGAATCGAAGTTGGCGTATCCATCCCAATCGCTCTCTTTAGTTTAGCGGTCTCAGCAGGTATCGGTATGATATTCGGTGTTTTACCAGCCAACAAAGCCTCTAAGCTTGATCCAATTGAAGCACTTCGCTATGAATAAGACATTCAACAGGAAAAACAAGATGGACACTTGTCTATCTTGTTTTTTGTATGGATTTCTCTATCGAAAATCACTAAAAATGTGGTATAATGAAGTGTTAGAAAAACAGGTTTCATTAGCCTGGAAAGGAAATATTATGTCTGAAAAGAATTTTTATATTACAACACCGATTTACTATCCATCTGGTAAACTTCATATCGGTTCTGCCTACACTACCATCGCTTGTGATGTCCTAGCTCGTTACAAACGCCTGATGGGCTACGATGTCTTTTATCTGACAGGTCTTGATGAGCACGGTCAAAAGATCCAACAGAAAGCTGAAGAAGCTGGTATCACACCACAAGCCTATGTTGACGGTATGGCAGTTGGAGTTAAAGAGCTCTGGAAATTGCTGGATATCTCATACGATAAATTTATCCGTACAACTGACGACTACCATGAAAAAGTAGTGGCTCAAGTCTTTGAACGCTTGCTAGCTCAAGATGACATCTACCTAGGTGAATACTCTGGTTGGTATTCAGTATCAGATGAGGAATTCTTTACAGAAAGCCAACTTGCGGAAGTTTTCCGTGACGAAGCTGGAAATGTGACGGGTGGTATCGCTCCATCAGGTCACGAGGTTGAATGGGTTTCAGAAGAGTCTTACTTCCTTCGCCTCAGCAAATACCAAGACCGCTTGGTCGAATTTTTCAAATCACATCCTGACTTCATCACTCCAGGTGGTCGTCTGAATGAAATGCTACGTAACTTCATTGAGCCAGGCTTGGAAGACTTAGCAGTATCTCGTACAACCTTTACCTGGGGTGTACCAGTCCCATCAAATCCTAAACACGTTGTCTACGTTTGGATCGATGCCCTTCTTAACTATGCGACAGCTCTTGGTTACGGTCAAGATGAACATGGCAACTTTGACAAGTTCTGGAACGGAACAGTCTTCCACATGGTTGGGAAAGACATCCTTCGTTTCCACTCCATCTACTGGCCAATTCTTCTTATGATGTTGGATATCAAATTGCCAGATCGTCTGATTGCCCACGGTTGGTTTGTCATGAAAGATGGCAAGATGTCCAAGTCTAAAGGAAATGTCGTTTACCCTGAAATGTTGGTAGAGCGCTATGGTCTTGATCCACTTCGTTACTACCTCATGCGTAGTCTTCCAGTTGGTTCAGACGGAACCTTCACTCCAGAGGACTATGTAGGACGTATCAACTATGAATTGGCAAATGACCTCGGAAACCTCCTCAACCGTACGGTTTCAATGATTAACAAGTACTTTGATGGTCAAATCCCTGCCTATGTAGAAGGTGTAACAGACTTTGACAATGAACTTGCTCAAGTGGCAGAACAATCAATTGCTGACTACAATACCTACATGGAAGCAGTTGACTATCCACGTGCACTTGAAGCAGTCTGGACTCTTATCTCACGTACCAATAAATACATCGATGAGACAGCTCCATGGGTACTGGCTAAGGACGAAGCGCACCGTGACCAATTGGCAAGTGTGATGAGCCACTTGGCAGCTAGCCTTCGTGTCGTAGCTCACTTGATTGAGCCATTTATGATGGAAACCAGTCGTGCAGTCTTGACACAACTTGGTCTAGCAGAAGTTTCTAGCCTTGAAAACTTGAGCTTGGCTGATTTCCCTGCAGGTGTGACTGTAGTGGCCAAAGGAACACCAATCTTCCCACGTCTCGATATGGAAGAAGAAATCGCCTATATCAAGGAACAAATGGAAGGCAACAAGCCTGCCGTCGAAAAAGAATGGAACCCAGACGAAGTTGAACTCAAACTAAACAAGGAAGAAATCAAGTTTGAAGACTTTGATAAGGTTGAAATCCGTGTTGCTGAAGTCAAAGAAGTTTCCAAAGTGGAAGGTTCTGACAAGTTGCTTCAATTCCGCTTGGATGCTGGAGATGGTGAAGATCGTCAAATCCTTTCAGGTATTGCAAAATACTATCCAAACGAACAAGAATTGGTGGGCAAGAAAGTACAAATCGTTGCCAACCTCAAACCACGTAAGATGATGAAAAAATATGTCAGCCAAGGGATGATTCTCTCAGCTGAACATGATGGCAAATTAACCCTTCTCACAGTTGATCCAGCTGTACCAAACGGAAGTGTGATCGGCTAAGATTTAAAAAGAACCAGTTTAAACTGGTTCTTTTCTTTTGTAAGGTATCAGTTGATAAAAGTGTCATTCTGCTTTATAATGAAGAAAAACGGAGGAATTGCCATGAAATACATTCCATTTGGTCAAGAGAAAAGAGAATTGTCCGAAATCATTCTAGGCATGATGCGCATCAGTGACAAGTCGGTTAAAGAGGTTGAGGACTTGGTTGAAACAGCCCTATCTGTAGGAATCAATGCCTTTGACTTGGCAGATATCTATGGTGGAGGTCGTTGCGAAGAATTACTGGGTCAAGTGTTAAAGCATCGTCCTGACCTGCGAGAAAAGATGTGGATCCAGTCCAAGTGTGGCATTCGCATAGAAGAATTTACTTATTTTTGATTTTTTTCAAAATGATTATATTTTTAGAATCAGTAGACGGGATTCTAAAAAGATTGCAGGTTGATTATCTAGATAGCTTGCTTCTCCATCGTCCAGATGCTTTGATGGAAGCTGATCAAGTGGCTCAAGCCTTTGAAATTCTACACAAATCAGGTAAAGTTCGAGACTTCGGTGTGTCCAATCAAAATCCTATGATGATGGAATTACTGAAGAAAGAGGTCAAACAACCTTTATCTATCAATCAATTACAGCTAAGCGCAGCTTTCACGCCAGGATTTGAATCAGGTTTCCATGTCAATATGGAAGGTGACAAGGCAGCTTTGCGTGATGGTAGCGTCTTTGAATACTGCAAACTGAACGACATGGTTATTCAAGCCTGGTCAGTCTTGCAGTTCGGATATTTCAAAGGGAATTTTGTCGGCAATGAGAAGTTCCAACAACTAAACCAAGTCCCTAAATCGATTAGCCTTAAAAATACGGTGTGAGCCCTTCAGCTATTGCTATCGCTTGGGTGTTACGCTATCCAGCTAAGATGCAGGCAGTAGTAGGAACAACTAACTCTAAACATTTGATAGAAGCCAGCCAAGCAAGTCATGTCAACCTGACTCGAAAAGAATGGTATGAGATTTACCTAGCAGCAGGGAATGATTTGCCTTAGAAAAATGCATTTTAAGAAATCACAGTCAAAAAGCCGTTGAAAAACGGGTTTTTTGTTATAATAAGACAAGAGAACTATTAAGGAGAAAAAAACATGACATTCGAAGAAATTTTGCCTGGACTCAAAGGCTAAAGAAAGAAATATGTTCGTACTGGTTGGGGTGGGGCTGAAAAACTATGTCCAGCTCTTTGATACTATCGAGCAAAAACGGGGTCGCTCTTGAAGTGACACCTTATTTCCTCATCAACGTATCTGGAGAAGGAGAAGGTTTTTCTATGTGGAGTCCGACTCCATGTGATGTCCTAGCAACAGACTGGGTGGAAGTCCATGACTAAACGTGTACTCATTACGGGTGTTAGCTCAGGGATTGGCCTAGCACAGGCTAGACTCTTTTTAGAAAAAGGTTATCAAGTTTTTGGTGTGGATCAGGGTGAAAAGCCTGACTTGCAAGGTGACTTTCACTTTCTACAACGTGATTTAACGCTTGACTTGGAACCAATTTTTGACTGGTGTCCTCAGGTGGATGTTCTCTGCAATACAGCTGGGGTTTTGGATGACTACAAACCTTTACTAGAACAAACAACCCAAGAAATCCAAGAAATTTTTGAAATCAACTATGTGACACCAGTAGAGCTGACGCGACATTATCTTACGCAAATGCTGGAGAATAAAAAAGGGATCATCATCAATATGTGTTCCATTGCTTCAAGTCTAGCAGGCGGTGGTGGGCACGCCTATACCTCGTCTAAGCACGCCTTGGCTGGTTTTACCAAGCAGTTGGCACTAGACTATGCTGAAGCTGGTATCCAGGTTTTCGGCATCGCACCAGGTGCAGTCAAGACCAGTATGACAGCAGCTGACTTTGAACCAGGTGGTCTGGCAGACTGGGTAGCCAGTGAAACACCTATCAAACGCTGGATTGAGTCAGAAGAAGTGGCAGAAGTCAGCCTCTTTTTAGCAAGTGGAAAAGCAAGCGCCATGCAAGGACAAATCTTGACTATTGATGGTGGCTGGAGCTTGAAGTAGGAGAATCGGATGGAAATCAAAAATCACTTTGGGGTATACGGAATCTGTCTTCAAGAGGGGAAACTGCTCTGCATTGAAAAAACAAGAGGCCCCTATCAGCATCGTTTTGATTTACCGGGTGGTAGTCAGGAAGTCGGTGAGGGGTTGACAGAAACCCTCAAGAGAGAAGTTCTGGAAGAGACAGGTTATACGCTTAGCCGTTATTCAAATCCTAGGATTTATGACGTGCTGGTTCAAGAAGAGGGGCAAGACTTCGCTGTACATCATATCATGGCCTTTTATGATATCGTACTCGATTTCGAGAGCTCTCAAAAATCCCTTCCTCATGAAGTTCTTGATGGAAGTAATGATTCAGCAAATGCCATTTGGCTTCCTCTTGAGCAGATTACCGAAGAAAATGCCTCGCCTTTAGTATTGAAAGTGAAGGCAGAGTTACGAGGATTTTTGAATTAGAACTGACAAGCTATAGGAATTGGAAGGTAAAACATGCAAAATCAACTAGCTCTTAGTGGCGAAAAAATTGTTAAAAAAGTTTATCCCCATTTATTGCACCACGTCGGCTTGATTCGTGGGGAATACTTGTTGAGGGAGCTCAATCAAAACATCCTGTTACCAAGTTGTCAGCAATTTGTAAAAGATTATCTAGACACTATTTGCCATTTATACTCAGATGAAGAAGTCTGGTATCGCTTTTCAGAATTAACAAATGCAGAAGCAAATAGTCTAGACGGGACTAAAGAGTATTTTGACGAACGCCACCCATTATTTGGATATAGAGGGACTAGGCGTTTATTGGCGTGTCCAGATGAATTTCAGGCTGAGGCATATGTCGTTACAGAAGTTTATGAAACCAATCCCAATCTGTCTCTTATTTTTCCTTTTGTCAATGATGCTGAACAGTTAAAACAAGCAATTAGAGTATTGCACCAGCATGGTTTTACTGGAAAAGTTGGAACAATGATTGAATTGCCGTCAGCTTATTTTGACTTGGACAGGATACTGGAAACTGGTATTTCAAAGATTGTAGTGGGAATGAATGATTTGACTTCATTTATTTTTGCGACTATAAGAAACAGTCAATGGCATGATATGGAAAATCCCATTATGTTAGAAATGCTGAGACAGATGCAGGATAAAGCAAGGATGAAAAAGATAGATTTCGCTGTAGCAGGCTATCTGAATCCTTCTTTCATACAAAAAATGAATCAGATGGGGATTGAGTGCATTATCCACTACAGTTCTATTCCGGAGATTTTTAATTTAGAGATTGACCATCCAGATCATCTCAAATGTGTAAAAGAAGAAAGTAAAAAAATACAAAGGAGAACCCATGACACCTCAAGAAATGTGGAATGCCTATAAGAAAATCAACCCCTCTATCGGAGATGAGATAGATGCCTGGGCCTTTGGAGTGGAACCAGACCTTTTAGCGGATCTGGTCTTTAAAGGCGAAAAAACAGCAACAGCCTCAGCTTACGACCTCTACGCACTAGAGGACGAACCCCTTCCACAAGAAGGGACTTTCGATGTCATTTTAGACAGTCAAAACCAGGCTGTCTGCATCGTCGAAATTACAAAGATTTCCGTTCAGCCCTTCAATCAAGTGTCTGCTTACCATGCCTACAAGGAAGGTGAAGGCGATAAATCCTTAGCCTATTGGCGTCAGGTTCATGAGGAGTTTTTCACGGAGTGGCTGGAGGAAGCAGGTCTGACGTTTACACCTGAAAGCAAGGTTGTTTTAGAAGAATTTCAAAAGGTCTACCCCTTGTAAAAAGCAGACATAAGAAAGTTTTGGGAATCATTGTCCAAAGCTTTTTTCTGACTTCAAATGATTAAAATAAGTAAACAAAAAGCGGACAATCATGTCCGCTTTTTGAATCTAACAAGTAAAGTTATTAGATAAAGTTTTTCAAAGATAGTTATCTTTAAAATCCCTATTCTCATCACTTCTACATTGGTTGATTATTTTTTACGATAATGTAAAACTGTTCCTACAGCTACGATAAGCATTGCAACACCAGCAACAGAAACAATTAGACTATTGCGTTCACCAGTATTTGGAAGTCCTGGTTTGTCTTCAGTTGTTGTTGTAGCTCCAGTTGTTGTTGTAACTCCTGAAGGAGCTTCAGTAGTAGTTGGAGCCTCAGTTGTTGTTGTAACTTCTGAAGGAGCTTCAGTTGTTGTTGGGGCTTCAGTTGTTGTTGTAACTTCTGAAGGAGCTTCAGTAGTAGTTGGAGCCTCAGTCGTTTTTGGGGCTTCAGTAGTTGTAGGTGCTTCAGTAGTAGTTACAGAAGTCGTAGTAGGAGCTTCAGTAGTTTTTGGAGCTTCAGTAGTAGTTGGAGCTTCAGTAGTAGTTGGAGCTTCAGTAGTTTTTGGAGCTTCAGTAGTTTTTGGAGCTTCAGTAGTAGTTGGAGCCTCAGTAGTTGTTGGAGCTTCAGTAGTTGTTGGAGCCTCAGTAGTTGTTGGAGCCTCAGTAGTTGTTGGAGCTTCAGTAGTTGTTGGAGCTTCAGTAGTTGTTGGAGCTTCAGTAGTAGTTGGAGCTTCAGTAGTAGTTGGAGCTTCAGTAGTAGTTGGAGCTTCAGTAGTAGTTGGAGCCTCAGTAGTTGTTGTAGTTGGTTTGTTTGATGTGTTGACGACCTTAATCACGTTTGCATCATCAATTTTTTCAACCTTAGAAGTGTAACCTTCAGGTGTATTTGTTTCCACTACTGAGTACTCAATCTTCTTACCGTCTTTGATACCTGGTAATTTAGTAAATTCTGCTTTCCAACCAGAAGCTTTTGTAAGAGTTTGTGTCATCCCTTCCAAGGCTTGGCCGTCAGCATATAATTGAACAGTGATATCTTTACGGTCAGATTCTTCGTCACCAACCCACTCTTTCTGAACTGTCACAGTTGTATCACCAGATACCCAGAATTTCAACTCATTATTGTTCCAGAAAGCTGGATCAGTTTGAGGTGTTGTGATTTCGTCAGCTGTCAAGGTTGCATTGTTGTCAACACGGATGGTTGATTTAGGAATTAATGTTTGGTATTCAACGATTAATTCTTCGTCCGTAGCTGTTTTGAAAACATCACTTACGTCTGATAAATTAACGGTAAATCCATTTCCGTCTGCATCGAATTTAACATGTTTCCAGAAATCCCATCCTGAAGCAACCACTTGTCCACCTTTTCTTAAAGTGAATGATGGTTTCAAGTAAGTTCCAACGAAGAATTCACTTGCGACGTGATTGGCGGCTGGAGCAAAAGTGATTTTTTTGAGTAATCTACAGCTGGAGCTTGGATTTTTATCTGATACAACAGGATTTGTGATGGCTTGTTTTTTACCATCTCCATTGATACGGATAAACCATTTTGTTAGATAGTAGTCATCTCCAACATTCATCCAAGCATAGTTTTCAGAAACATCCAATTTGAATGTCTTAGATACATAGTCACCTGTAAGGTTGTATTTATTCAAGACTGATTCAAATACGCCAGGTCCATCAGGGCGTGTAATGATGACAGATTCTGAACCGACTTTAGAAGTGGCAGTCTTGTTTCCAGGATTTCCTGGAGTGCTATCCCACACTGCTCGGTATTGGAATCCACCCTTAACATTTTGGTTCATGGCTTCGATTGCTTTTTTAAAAGTAAAAGTAATCTTCTTGTTTGTCATTGACAAGGTAGCTACTTCAGCACCGTTGGCTTGAAGTGATTGCGTTGCGAGTTCTGTGATATTTAAACCTTCGGGAGCGTCGATGGTAAAAGTATCTCCTTCTTTAACAGATTTACCTGTTAAGTCCCAGTCAAAAGAAAATGTGACCTTTTGACCAGATGTATCCGCTTTAAGGTTTGTAATAGTGGGAGTGACAGTTGCTGCAGAAACTGGCTTGATGATTGACAAACCAAGAGCAACTACACTGAACATTGCTACAAACGCGAATAATTTTTTATAGAAAGTTTTCACTTGTTCCTCAATTCCTTTCTTCCATAAAATCTTCTTGTTTGGTAATAACACCCAAAATGTTGATTTATATCATTTAATAAAATTGACAGTCCTATTCTGACGAAAAATCCTTTCTTTATTGCAGTTTACTCCAGCTCCATTGAAGATAAATTAATGCAATAGTTTTGAGACTCCGTATGTTATCAACTACTTTATATTTAGAGTAACTATTAGACGTAAAAAGGGATTTTTCTGCTAGTTTATTTCATGGACATGAATCCAATATTTAAAAAAATAACTAATGAATTTTTTTAAAATATTGGATTCGCTTCTGAAGAAAAACTAAAAATAGAAGTGAAATATATTAAAAAAAACATAATGATTGTTATAGATTAAGTATTAATATACCAAACACACTAATTTTAGCACTAACGTATGCATTAGTCAAAGAAATTGATGCGAATTTCCTATAATTTTTGGTTTCTTTTGACTTGTTTTGACAAAACATCAAAACAGGCTTAAAATATAGAAATTCTAGGCGTTCACAAAACCGTTTTCTTATTGTTTTAGTTCAAAAAGACAAAAATTGTATAAATGAACTTTCAAAGCTTTTTTCTGACTTAAAATATGATAAAATAGGTATGTTTGAACTAGAGCATATGCTCAGAAATTTAGAATAGGAGAATATGATGCAAGCAGTAGAACATTATATTGAAAAATTTGTTCCTGAACATTATGATTTATTTTTAGACTTGAGTCGTGAGACCAAGACTTTTTCAGGAAAAGTAACCATTACTGGTCAAGCTAAAAGCGACCGTATTTCCCTTCACCAAAAGGACATGGAAATTGCTTCTGTTGAAGTAGCAGGTCAAGCTCGTCCATTTACAGTTGATAACGAAAACGAAGCTCTTCATATTGAACTTGCAGAAGCTGGTTCAGTTGAATTAGTTATTGCTTTCTCCGGTAAAATCACAGACAACATGACAGGGATTTACCCATCTTACTACACAGTTGATGGAGTTAAGAAGGAAGTCTTGTCGACTCAGTTTGAGAGCCACTTTGCCCGTGAAGCCTTCCCATGTGTGGATGAGCCAGAAGCTAAAGCAACTTTTGACCTAGCTCTTCGCTTTGACCAAGCAGAAGGTGAACTTGCCTTGTCAAATATGCCTGAGATTGACGTTGAAAACCGCAAGAAACAGGTATCTGGAAGTTTGAGACAACACCTCGCATGTCCTCATACTTGCTAGCTTTCGTAGCTGGTGATTTGCAAGGGGTGACCGCTAAAACTAAAAATGGTACTTTGGTAGGTGTTTACTCAACCAAGGCGCATCCACTTTCAAACCTTGATTTCTCACTAGATATCGCTGTTCGCTCAATCGAGTTTTACGAAGATTACTATGGAGTTAAGTACCCAATCCCTCAATCTCTCCACATCGCCCTTCCTGACTTCTCAGCTGGTGCTATGGAAAACTGGGGTCTTGTGACTTATCGTGAAGTTTACTTGGTTGTGGATGAGAACTCAACCTTTGCCAGCCGTCAACAAGTAGCCCTTGTCATTGCCCACGAACTTGCTCACCAATGGTTCGGTAACCTCGTAACTATGAAATGGTGGGATGACCTCTGGCTCAACGAAAGCTTCGCCAACATGATGGAATACGTCTGTGTGGATGCCATTGAGCCAAGCTGGAATATCTTTGAAGATTTCCAAACAAGTGGCGTTCCATCTGCTTTGAAACGTGATGCAACTGATGGTGTTCAGTCTGTTCACGTCGAAGTCAAACACCCAGATGAAATCAATACACTCTTTGACTCTGCTATCGTTTATGCTAAAGGAAGTCGTCTCATGCACATGCTTCGTCGTTGGCTAGGAGATGCTGATTTTGCTAAAGGTTTGCGTGCTTACTTTGAAAAACACCAATACGGAAACACTATTGGTCGTGACCTTTGGAATGCCCTTGGTCAAGCATCAGGCCGTGATGTAGCAGCCTTTATGGATTCTTGGTTGGAGCAACCTGGTTATCCAGTTTTGACTGCTACAGTTGAAAATGATGTTTTGAAGATCACACAAAAACAATTCTTCATCGGTGAACACGAAGACAAGAACCGTCTTTGGGTAGTACCCCTTAACAGTAACTGGAAAGGTTTGCCAGATACACTCGAAACAGAAAGCATCGAAATTCCAGGTTATGCAGCACTTCTTGCTGAAAATAAAACAGCTCTTCGTCTCAACACTGAAAATACTGCTCACTACATTACTGACTATCAAGGTGAATTACTGGATGCTATCCTTTCAGAATTAGTTGAACTTGATAACACAAGTAAGCTTCAAATCGTCCAAGAACGTCGTTTGCTTGCTGAAGCAGGACATGTATCATATGCAGACTTGTTGCCAGTCCTTGATAAACTTGGCAAGGAAGAGTCTTACCTGGTTGTTGCTGCAGTTTCTCAAGTTATTTCTGCCCTTGAGCGCTTTATCGATGAAGGAACAGAAGCTGAGAAAGCCTTTAACACTCTAGTTGCTAAATTGGCCCGTCACAACTATGAGCGACTTGGCTTTGAAGCGAAAGATGGAGAATCAGATGAGGATGAGTTGGTTCGTCAATTGACCATTTCTATGATGATTCGTTCAAATGACGAAGAAGCTAGTCAGGTAGCAAGTCAAATCTTTGCAGCTCATAAAGAAAATCTTGCAGGACTTCCAGCAGCTATTCGCTCTCAAGTCCTCATCAATGAGATCAAACATCATGAGACTAAGGAGTTGGTAGCAACTTACCTAGACCTATACACTCATGCAACAGATGCAGTTTTCAAACGTCAATTAGCAGATGCGCTTGCATACAGTACAGATGCAGAAAACATCCAAACGCTTATTGCAACTTGGAAGGACAAATTTGTCGTGAAACCACAAGACCTTTCAGCATGGTACCTCCAATTCCTTGGACACCAAGCTACCCAAGAAACTGTTTGGGTTTGGGCTCGTGAAAACTGGGATTGGATCAAAGGCAGCCCTTGGTGGAGATATGAGTTTTGACAGCTTTGTCATCTTCCCATCACACATCTTTAAAACAGAACAACGTTTGGCAGAGTATAAGGCCTTCTTTGAACCACAACTTTCTGACCTCGCTCTTAGCCGTAACATCCGTATGGGTATCAAGGATATCGCGGCTCGCGTTGAATTGATTAAACGTGAGAAAGCAGCAGTTGAAGCAGTTGTTGCACAATATGGTAAGGCTTAACACATTCAAGCCTAAATAGATAATAAAAACTCAACTTTTTCCTAGAAAAACAAGGAAAGTTGAGTTTTTTTAAGATATTTTTGTTATAATAAGCTTAATAAGGAGGAATTTTTGATGATCAAAATTCTATTAGTGGAAGATGACCTAGGCCTATCAAATTCAGTCTTTGATTTTTTGGATGATTTTGCAGATGTCATGCAGGTGTTTGATGGCGAAGAAGGTCTCTACGAGGCTGAAAGTGGCGTCTATGACTTGATTCTATTGGACTTGATGTTACCAGAGAAAAATGGTTTCCAAGTTTTAAAAGAACTACGTGAAAAAGGTATTTCAACTCCAGTTCTGATCATGACAGCCAAGGAAAGTCTTGATGACAAAGGACATGGGTTTGAGCTGGGAGCAGATGATTATCTGACCAAACCTTTCTACTTAGAAGAACTCAAGATGCGTATTCAGGCCCTTCTCAAACGTTCTGGTAAATTTAATGAAAATACCTTAACGTACGGTGATTTGACAGTCAATCTATCTACTAATGAAGTTAAGGTTAAAGATGCCCCTGTTGAGTTGCTTGGTAAAGAATTTGAACTCTTGGTCTATTTCCTCCAAAACCAAAATGTCATCTTACCAAAAACCCAAATCTTTGACCGTTTATGGGGATTTGACAGTGATACAACCATCTCCGTAGTAGAAGTCTATGTATCAAAAGTTCGTAAGAAATTAAAGGGCTCAGCCTTTGCTGAAAACCTTCAAACTCTACGTAGTGTTGGGTATATTTTAAAACATGTTTAAGAAATTAAAAAAGAATTGGTACGCAGAAGATTTTAGCTACTTTATCCGTAATTTTGGTGTGTTCACCCTAATTTTCTCTGCCATGACCTTGATTATCTTGCAGGTTATGCACTCCAGTCTCTACACATCAGTGGATGAGAAACTGCTATCTCTCACCAACAATCCTCAGGACATCATTCAATTGGCCGTCAATCGTGCAACTGAAGACGTTAAGGATTTAGATAGTGGCAGTGTCGCTTCAGCTTCAGATAAAAAGCCAAATGTGAGTTCCAATACTGAAGTGATTTTGCTAGATTCGAATCTCAATCAATTAGTGACTGGTAATCGCTTTTTGGGATTAGACAGAATAACCTTCAATAAAAAGGATTTAAACCATATCCGACAACTTCATGTTGTGAATAGCTACGGCCAGGATGAGATTTATCGGGTGGTCTTAACGGAAATGAATATTGATTCTGTTTCGACTAATATTAAGTATGCTGCTATCCTGATTAACACAAGCCAACTAGAGCAAATTAGTCAAAACCACGAGCAGTTAATCGTAGTGGTGATGGCAAGTTTTTGGATTCTATCTCTCTTAGCCAGTCTCTATCTTGCACGTGTCAGTGTTAAACCCTTACTTGAAAGTATGCAAAAGCAGAAAAGCTTTGTGGAAAATGCCAGTCATGAATTACGTACTCCCTTAGCAGTTCTTCAGAACCGTCTGGAAACTCTTTTTAGAAAACCAGAGGCGACTATTATGGAGTCAAGTGAGAGTATCGCTTCTAGTTTGGAAGAAGTTCGAAATATGAAGTTTCTAACGACTAACCTTCTCAATCTAGCGCGTAGGGATGATGGAATCAAGCCAGAGTTTGGCGAAGTAGAACCTGACTTCTTTAATACAACCTTTACTAACTATGAGATGATTTCATCCGAGAATAATCGTGTCTTTCGTTTCCAAAATCGTGTTCATCGGACTATTATCACAGATAAGCTCCTCCTAAGCAATTGATGACCATTCTGTTTGACAATGCGGTCAAGTATACAGAAGAAGAAGGAGATATATATTTTGAGATTTCAACGAAAGAACGAAGCCTCTATCTAACGGTAGCTGATAATGGAATCGGTATTTCTGCAGCCGATAAAAAGAAAATCTTTGATCGTTTTTATCGCGTTGATAAGGCACGTACACGGCAAAAGGGTGGTTTCGGTTTAGGCTTATCTTTAGCTAAGCAGATCGTCGATGCCTTAAAAGGCTCTATCAGTGTGAAAGATAACAAACCTAACGGAACAATCTTTGAAGTCAAGATAACTATCTCAACACCATCCAAACGAAAGAATAAATAAAAAAACCTTCGATTCATCGAAGGTTTTTATTTGAATTTTTTCTTAATAAAAGTACGCTGAAATTGCAATGCTACAAGACTAAGACCGATAGCCAAAGCAAATGATAAGACAGTGTTCAATTTAAGCGATAAGAACATAAAACTAAAGATAGCTAAAAAGACACAGAAGCAAGCAATGTTTACAAAAAATAGAACTTCCTTTACACTAGCGACAGAAGTATTTTCTGGGATATAATCTTGAAACTGAGCAGTTTTTATACTTTCTTGTTCTAACTCATACGGGTGTAGTTTTCTTGCGGGCATATTTCTCTCCTTAACAGTACATTACTATTTTATCATTTTTTAAAGAGAGAATTATTACAGAATGGTTACAAATTGCATAAAATCTGTTATCAAGGCCAATTTCGGAATTCTTGACATGCTGATGGGAAAATGATAGGATGAGTAAACCGTTTAAACTTTATCATTTTCTCATATTATATACAAGGAAAATTTGATGGTTAAAACGAATAAAAATCATACACAGATGCAAATAAATTCAATTTTGAAGTAAGGACAGGATTCTTTTAAATTGATTCTAGTTGTTCATGACGAGATAGTTTTCTGTCTTTAGTGCTATGGTAAAGAGGAGATTTGTTCCCTCGACAACAGAATACTTAAAGGAGACTGGCATGTATCTTGCTATCAAAGAAATTTTACAGAATAAACTGCGTTATAGTTTAATTCTAACTACCATTTTTCTCATTGCTTTTATGGTCTTTTTTATGACCAGTTTGGCTCTCGGGCTTGTTCGAAATAACAGGGCTGCTATTGATAATTGGCAAGCAACAGGAGTTGTGCTATCCGATTATGCAAATGATAATTTGACTGCATCCTTTATACCTGAAAAAGACTACAAGGATAAGGTTTCTGAGGATGCTGTTCCCCTAAGCTACATGTTTGCGGTGACAAACCTTGTTAATAGTAATGACAAGATGAATGTCTCTATTTTTGGTCAAGAGTGGGACAGTTTTATCTCGCCAAGCTTGATTGAAGGGCGTTACCCAGAAAATGACCAAGAAGTTGTAGTGGATCAGTCTTTTGAAAATTATGGCATCAAACTTGGGGACGCAATTCAACTCAACGGAAGTGAGACAAGTTTTAAGATTGTCGGCTTGACCAAAGAAAATAAATTTTTCACAGAACCTGTTGTCTTTACAAGCCTAACAACGTATTGGAATTTACAAGGAACGACAAAAGCCAATCGTTCTATCTCTGCATTGGTATTGCAAAATGATGTAGAAGTAACTGGTGATGGCTTGAAGCAGATTTCTATTCAAAAATGATTTCAAAAATTCCTGGTTATACCCCTCAGGTCAATGTATTCTCAGGAATGATTCTAGCAATGATCGTTATAACGGGTCTGATTGTAGGGATTTTTATTTATATCATTACCATTCAAAAATTAGGTCTCTATGGTATTATGCGAGCACAAGGGATTCAGATAAAATCTATCGTTTGGTCCCTTTTCTGTCAGATTTTTCTTTTATCTGCTTTGGGTATCGGATTGGCCTTAGTAGCCATTTGGGCTGTCATCTTAGTCTTACCTGCAACCTTCTTTTTCTACCCTAGTTGGTTGGCATACTTTGTGTTAAGCCTGGTCATTTGCTTGATGGCACTACTAGGTGGCGTCATTTCGCTTCCGCGTCTACTTAAAGTGGATCCAATTACAGCGATTGCAGAATGATAAGGAGAATGATATGACGACATTAATTGAGATGATTCAAGTGACAAAAACTTATGGCGAAGGCAATATGAAAGTTATAGCTCTCCATGAGACCAATTTTCAGCTAAACGCTGGGGAGTTTGTAGCGATTGTGGGGCCTTCTGGATCAGGTAAAACAACCTTTTTAACGACTCTAGGCCAACTTCAGGAAGCTTCAAGTGGAAAGATTCTAGTAAAGGGAAAAGAGACTGGGCATTTATCTGAAAAAGAAAAAACGGATTTGCGCTTCAGAGAATTTGGTTTTATCCTCCAGGCTTCAAATTTGATTCCCTTTTTAACGGTTAAGGAGCAATTAGATTTAATTGACCGTTTGGATAAAAAGAAATCTATAAAAAGTAACCGACAAGAGTTATTTAGTTTGTTGGATTTGGAAAAAGTTCAAAATCACTATCCCAAAGCTCTCTCTGGTGGTGAACGCCAACGAGCTGCAATTGCCAGAGCCCTTTATAATAATCCTAGTATCGTACTTGCAGATGAGCCGACAGCTAGCTTGGATACACAACGTGCTTATCAAGTGACGGATATGTTGGCTTCAATTGCCCATGAGCAAGGCAGGGGAGTTGTCATGATTACGCATGATACTCGCTTGCTAGATAAGGTTGACCGTATTTATGTGATGAATGACGGACGACTTGTTGAAAAGACACAAGCATAAATCTAAAAAGTGAACTGTTATTGATACGGTTCACTTTTTTTAAAAAATTTGGACTAACAAGACCCACTTTTCTATATAGCTGATTTTTTGGAAATGTGGTATAATTTTCTCTATGGAAAAGATTATCATTACAGCAACTGCTGAAAGTATTGAACAAGTAAAACAGCTACTTGAAGCTGGTGTCGACCGCATTTATGTCGGTGAGAAAGATTTTGGTCTTCGTTTGCCAACTACCTTTAGTCATGAAGAATTGCGTGAAATCGCAAAAATTGTTCATGATGCCGGTAAGGAATTAATCGTTGCGGTCAATGCTCTTATGCACCAAGACATGATGGACCGTATCAAGCCATTCTTGGACTTTTTAGAAGAAATCAAAACGGACTATATCACAGTTGGGGACGCAGGTGTCTTTTATGTGGTCAACCGTGATGGCTATTCTTTTAAAACCATCTACGATGCCTCAACCATGGTCACAAGCAGTCGTCAGATTAACTTCTGGGGACAAAAAGCAGGAGCGTCAGAAGCAGTTTTGGCGCGTGAAATTCCCATCTGCAGAACTCTTTCAAAATGCCTGAAATTTTAGAAATTCCTGCTGAGGTCTTGGTATACGGTGCTAGTGTCATCCACCATTCGAAGCGTCCACTCTTGCAAAACTACTATAATTTCACACAGATTGATGATGAAAAATCTCGTCAACGTGACTTGTTCTTGGCTGAGCCAAGTGACCCAGAGAGCCATTATTCTATTTTTGAAGACAATCATGGGACTCATATCTTTGCTAACAATGACCTTGATTTGATGACCAAGTTAACAGAATTAGTTGAGCATGGATTCACTCATTGGAAAGCTTGAAGGTCTCTACACTCCAGGCCAAAATTTTGTAGAAATTGCAAAACTCTTTATCCAAGCGCGCAATTTGATTCAAGAAGGTAACTTTACACATGACCAAGCCTTCTTGCTTGATGAAGAAGTTCGCAAACTCCATCCTAAAAATCGTTTCTTGGATACTGGATTTTACGACTATGACCCTGATATGGTTAAATAAACTTCACAAAACCCGACATAAATTGTTCGGGTTTTTCTAGTGTAAGGATGAATTTGAAAGCGTATTCATGCTATAATAGAAGTAGCTCTATTTGGAGGTGTATAAGTGGAAAATCTGAAAAAAATGGCAGGGATTAAAGCTGCCGAGTTCGTCAAAGATGGTATGGTTGTCGGGCTTGGAACAGGCTCAACTGCCTACTATTTCGTAGAAGAAATAGGTCGTCGTATCAAGGAAGAGGGCTTACAGATTACAGCTGTAACGACTTCTAGTGTGACCAGCAAGCAGGCAGAAGGACTCAATATTCCTCTTAAGTCTATTGATCAAGTGGACTTTGTAGACCTGACAGTTGATGGTGCAGATGAAGTAGACAGTCAGTTTAACGGCATCAAAGGCGGTGGTGGTGCCCTTCTCATGGAAAAGGTTGTCGCAACTCCATCTAAAGAATATATCTGGGTAGTTGATGAAAGTAAGCTAGTAGAGAAACTTGGTGCCTTTAAATTACCAGTAGAGGTTGTTCAATATGGTGCCGAACAGGTCTTCCGTCGATTTGAGCGAGCTGGCTATAAACCGAGCTTCCGCGAAAAAGATGGTCAACGTTTTGTGACGGATATGCAAAACTTTATCATCGACCTCGCCTTGGAAGTGATTGAAGACCCAATTGCTCTGGGACAAGAATTGGATCATGTCGTTGGTGTCGTCGAGCATGGCTTGTTTAACCAAATGGTGGATAAGGTCATCGTTGCTGGACAAGAGGGCGTTCAGATTTTAACTTCAACAAAAGCAAAATAATCAAAATAAAAAGGAGACACACTATGCCAAAATTTAATCGTATTCACTTGGTGGTACTAGATTCTGTAGGAATCGGTGCAGCACCAGATGCTCATAACTTTGTCAACGCTGGTGTTCCTGATGGTGCATCAGACACGCTTGGACACATTTCAAAATCAGTAGGTTTAAATGTACCAAATATGGCAAAACTTGGTCTTGGGAACATTCCTCGCGAAACACCATTGAAGACAGTTCCAGCTGAGAGCAATCCAACAGGTTATGCGACTAAGCTTGAAGAGGTATCTCTAGGTAAAGATACCATGACTGGTCACTGGGAAATCATGGGACTTAATATCACTGAACCTTTCGATACTTTCTGGAATGGATTCCCAGAGGAAATCCTTACTAAAATCGAAGAATTTTCAGGACGTAAGGTTATTCGTGAAGCCAACAAACCATACTCAGGAACAGCTGTCATCGATGACTTTGGACCACGCCAAATGGAAACTGGCGAGTTGATTATCTATACATCAGCTGACCCAGTTCTTCAAATCGCAGCTCACGAAGACATCATTCCTTTGGATGAACTCTACCGTATCTGTGAATACGCTCGTTCGATCACCCTTGAACGCCCAGCTCTTCTAGGACGTATCATTGCTCGTCCTTATGTTGGTGAGCCTGGAAACTTCACTCGTACGGCTAACCGTCGTGACTTGGCTGTATCTCCATTTGCCCCAACTGTTTTGGACAAATTGAATGAAGCTGGTATCGATACATATGCAGTTGGTAAGATTAACGATATCTTCAACGGTGCTGGTATCAACCACGATATGGGCCATAACAAATCAAATAGCCACGGTATAGATACCTTGATTAAGACCATGGGACTTCCTGAGTTCCAAGAAGGCTTCTCATTTACCAACTTGGTAGACTTTGATGCTCTTTACGGACACCGTCGCAATGCGCACGGCTATCGTGATTGTTTGCATGAGTTTGATGAGCGCTTGCCAGAAATCATGGCAGCAATGAGAGAAGACGATCTTCTTTTGATTACTGCTGACCACGGAAATGACCCAACCTATGCTGGTACAGACCATACTCGTGAATATATTCCACTTTTGGCATACAGTCCATCCTTTAAAGGCAATGGATTAATTCCAGTTGGACACTTCGCCGACATCTCAGCAACGATTGCGGATAACTTTGGCGTTGAAACTGCCATGATTGGTGAAAGTTTCTTAGATAAATTAGTTTAAGATGATTCGCTACGCTCTACTTGTTAGAGGAATTAATGTCGGTGGAAAGAACAAGGTGGTCATGGCTCAATTGCGTCAAGAATTGACGGAGTTGGGATTAGAAAATGTAGCAACCTACATCAATAGTGGCAATATTTTCTTTAATAGCATTGTGCCTAGAACTAAATTAATAGAGAATTTACAGGCTTTCTTTGAAAGACGTTATCCATTTATCCAGAGTTTTTCCTTGCTGAGTCTTGAAGACTATGAAGAGGAGCTTAGAAATCTTCCTGATTGGTGGAATCATGAGATGGCTCGAAAAGATGTGCTCTTTTACACTGAGAGCTTGGATGTGGATCAAGTCATCGAGAAAGTGAACAGTTTGGAACTGGTCGATGAAGTGCTTCATTTTGGGAAATTAGGGATCTTTCTGGGGTAAATTGTCAGAAGCTAGCTACTCTAAAACAGCCTATCACAAGCACTTGCTTAAGATGCCTTTCTATCACAATATTACCATTCGTAACGCTAATACCTTTGACAAAATTGGTCAATTTTTAAAACATAAAAAAGGAGATAGACAATGACATTATTAGCAAAAATCAATGAAACAGCAGCATTTTTTTGAAAGGGCAAAAGGAATCGAAAGCTCCTGAGTTTCGGTCTGATCCTTGGTTCAGGTCTTGGAGAATTGGCTGAAGAAATCGAAAAATGCAGTCGTTGTAGACTACGCTGACATTCCAAACTGGGGTCAATCCACAGTAGTCGGACATGCTGGTAAATTGGTTTATGGTGAGCTTGCAGGACGTAAAGTCTTGGCTCTTCAAGGTCGTTTCCACTTTCTACGAAGGAAATCCTCTTGAAGTGGTGACTTTCCCAGTCCGTGTTATGAAAGTTCTTGGGATGCGAAGGTGTCATTGTAACCAATGCTGCTGGAGGTATCGGCTTCGGTCCTGGTACCTTGATGGCTATCACTGACCACATCAACATGACTGGTCAAAACCCATTGATCGGGTGAAAACTTGGATGACTTTGGTCCACGTTTCCCTGATATGTCGAAAGCTTACACTCCAGAATATCGTGCTACTGCTCATCAAGTAGCAAAAAAAACTTGGTATTAAACTTGATGATGGGTGTTTATATCGGTGTGACAGGTCCAACTTATGAAACTCCAGCTGAAATCCGTGCATATAAGACTCTTGGTGCAGATGCTGTCGGTATGTCCACTGTTCCTGAAGTTATTGTGGCAGCCCACTCAGGCTTGAAAGTTCTAGGAATTTCATGTATCACTAACCATGCTGCAGGTTTCCAAGAAGAACTCAACCACGAAGAAGTTGTAGAAGTGACCGAACGTGTCAAAGGCGACTTCAAAGGATTGCTGAAAGCGATTCTTGCTGAATTATAATCATGTTACAAGAGTTGAGGAGTAGTCTTCAGAAAATCCCATATAACCTCAAATTAGTTCTAGCGGTCATCATGCTAGGGCTAGTTTCAGGTATATTCGGAATTTTGCTCCATTATCTTTTAGAGCTGGTTGAAGGGATTGCTTTTGGTCAGACAGAGCATACCACTGGATTCTTGACAGATGGTGTTGCCTCATCACGAATAGGCTTCAGTTTAATCATCGTGGGTGTCAGTTCTGCCTTGGTCTGGTATTTCTTGCAAAGAAAAGCAAAGATTTTTTCCATCAAAGCGCAGATGAAAGATGAAACGTCACAATATAAACTTCATTTTTTAAAACAGCTAGTTCATTCAATTTGGCAGATTGTTGCAGTTGGAGGAGGAGCGCCTATCGGTAAGGAAGCTGCGCCGCGGGAGATTGGAGCTTTATTTGCAAGACCTATTGCCAATATTTTTTCTCTCTCCGTGAAGGACCAAATCTTTCTCATTGCCTGTGGAGCTGGTGCGGGTTTAGCAGCTGTCTATCAGGTTCCGTTAACGAGTGTATTTTTCGTTTTTGAAACCTTTGGGAATTGCTTTATCTGTCAAACGTTTTTTCTTGGTCGGTCTGACTACATATGTATCAGCCTTTACAGCAGGCTTTGTTGTTTCAGATCATGCTCTCTACCAGATTCCAGCTCTGACTTGGCCACTAGGTGATGTGTGGCTTGTTCCCCTATTAGTTCTTTTCCTGACTCCCACTCGCTTGGCTTTTTAGTCGCTTCAACAAACAAGTTTCTTCAAAGAGAATAAAGGACAAGCGGATACTCTATACTCTGCCTGTAACATTCCTTTTCCTTGTTGGATTGGCTAGCCATTTGCCTCATCTACTTGGTAATGGGCGTATGATGGCTCAGGAGATTTTAAACGGCAGTAATGCCAAGACGGTAATCCTCTTATTTGTCTTGAAAGCCTTGGTCGTTTTAGTCACCCTTTGGGCAGGTGCCTATGGCGGTACCTTGACCCCATCTTTTGCCTTGGGGATGGCAGGAGCTGCACTCTTGACCATGATTTTAGGTAGTGGCAACCAGCCAGCAGTCTTACTATTAGGTTCGGTTTGCTTTTTAGCTGTGACCTTGAAGGCACCCCTTGTCTGCAACTGGATTGGTAATGGGGTTTCACTGGTCAATCATTAGAGGCTATACCTTTTCTTTTGGTGACTGCTTACTTGGCATTTGGTTTTGCTAAAATGCTGGACCGAATCCCTTGGGAGAAATACTTACGACCAAAGACAAGGATAATAGAAAATTAATAAGAATACTCTAGTTTTTCTAATCCAAAATATTTTTAAAATTTATAATCAATATCATTTAATAAAGAAAGGTAGAGCATGTGTTCTAGATTTGAACACGAGCGGAAAGCTTTTCTAATCAAAAAATACAAAAAGAAAGGATGGGTTAACCGTATTCGCTGAACTGAATACGGGTTACTCTCCTCTAAATCATCAAAATTAAAGAAAGAAAGGAATTGAACTCACCCTTTAAAAGCAGTCGGGAAAAAGATAGTTGGTCTAGCGAGCATCGCTCACTGCGCCAACTCCTATTTTCCCTTCGCTTTTTGACGGGTTTGGTATCTTATATTATGTCTATCCATATTGCTGCTAAGCAGGGTGAAATTGCTGATAAAATTCTTCTTCCTGGGGATCCTCTTCGTGCGAAATTTATCGCTGAGAATTTTCTTGAAGATGCTGTTTGCTTTTAACGAAGTGCGTAACATGTTTGGTTACACAGGTACTTACAAAGGTCACCGTGTATCTGTTATGGGAACTGGGATGGGAATGCCATCCATCTCTATTTATGCGCGCGAGTTGATTGTCGACTACGGAGTAAAGAAATTGATCCGTGTGGGAACGGCTGGTTCTTTGAATGAGGATGTTCACGTCCGTGAATTGGTCTTGGCTCAAGCAGCTGCAACCAACTCAAACATCATCCGCAACGATTGGCCTCAATACGATTTCCCACAAATCGCTAGCTTTGATCTTTTAGACAAGGCTTACCATATTGCCAAAGACCTTGGTATGACTACTCACGTCGGAAATGTCTTGTCATCAGACGTTTTCTATTCAAACTATGGTGAAAAGAACATCGAGCTTGGTAAATGGGGTGTGAAAGCTGTCGAAATGGAAGCAGCAGCTCTTTACTATCTTGCTGCTCAACACCACGTCGATGCTTTAGCTATTATGACGATTTCTGATAGCTTGGTTAATCCAGAAGAGGACACTACAGCAGAAGAACGTCAAAACACCTTCACTGATATGATGAAGGTTGGTTTGGAAACATTGATTGCTGACTAAGACTCTTGGATTTGAAGCTAGTTATATTGCTTGCGATTTCTAATAGTTGTGAGCGTGATATCCTATAATCATCCAATAAAAGTTGAAAGCCCAGTTGACAGTAGCCAAAGGTTTTCAACTTTTTTCGAACTAAAAACTTAAGGAGGAGTAAGATGGATAAAATAGAACAATTACAGGAACTGATAGATCAAAGTCAAAGAATTGTCTTTTTCGGTGGAGCAGGAGTTTCTACTGAGTCAAATATTCCAGATTTTCGAAGTTCAGATGGTCTATATAGTCTTAAGTTAGGTAGACATTTTTCTGCGGAACAATTAGTATCTCATACTATGTTTGTGCGTTATCCAGAGGACTTTTTCGATTTTTACAAAAAACATCTAGTATATCCAAAAGCCAAGCCCAATGAAGCCCATTATTATCTGGCTTCGTTAGAAAAGGCTGGTAAGCTTAAGGCTGTTGTAACTCAAAATATTGATAGTCTTCACGAGATGGCAGGTTCGAAGAAGGTTTTGAAACTGCATGGAAGTGTGGACCGTAATTACTGTCAGGGCTGTCATCGTTTTTATGATTTAGTAAGCTTTTTGGCTCTCGAAGGTCCTGTTCCGTACTGCCAAGATTGTGGTCAGGTAGTTAAACCCGATGTAATTCTTTATGAGGAGCCACTCGATATGGATGTTTTTAGCCAAGCTGCTCAAGTTATCCAGAAAGCTGATTTATTGATTATAGGTGGGACTTCTTTGGTTGTTTATCCTGCAGCTAGTTTGATTAATTACTTCTCAGGTTCAAAACTTGTTGTTATAAACAAGTCAAGTACTCCTCAAGACAGTAAAGCTGATTTAGTCATTGAAGGAAAAATTGGAGAAGTCTTTTCTAAATTGAGACAATAACATATAGCTAAAAGAAGGAGTAGCTTATTTATTTTAGTTTTGTCTTATCAAATGAAGGAAAATATATAAAATGAGGACTCAATTTTTGAGTCCTCATTTTTTGATTTATGAATTGATCTAGTTCTCTTTGATTATGAATAATCGTAATTTTTTTGTAGCATAATCAAGACAAATTTGTTTGTACTGTTCTTTATGTACAGAGCTACGTCCATCCCATAGAATCCAGCGAATAAATTCCCAGTTAAATTGCTCAGGACATCCAGCTGCCATACTTTCTCTAACTCTTTCCTCTATATTTGAGATAGCGTTTAAAAAGGCTCTAAACAAAGACAAGTCCATGATGAAAAAGTTTAAGAAAGATGATCTGATCAGCTTTGTTCCATTCTTTCCTCATAGCAGCACCAAGAATAGTTGCCATCAATGACCCAATTCTCGTGTTCTGCTAAAGAAAAGTCTGCATCTCTTTTAACATCCAATCGCGATTGCTATCTTGCCACCCAGGCTGAAATTGCAATCGGTCTATATGGAGTTTAGGAATGGAGTAGTAGCTGGAAAGTTTTTTTCTGCCAGAGTAGATTTTACCTGAGCCTGAATATCCTATAATAGCAAATTTTCATGATAACCTCCAGAAAAAAATGTGGTACAAAAAAAGCTCCGAAGAGCTCATTTTGTATCCAGTTAAATGATTAACCAAGTTTAGCATGCAAGACGTGCTTTATCACGGTTAGCTTTTATTCTTGTGGATCAAACCTTTAGTTTCTGCTTTATCGATGGCTGAGCTAGCAGCACGGTAAAGTTCTTCAGATGGGTTTGCTTCAAAAGCTTTGATAGCAGTACGCATAGCTGATTTTTTTGAGCTGAGTTCTTTTTCGTTTTGTTTAACGTTTCAATTCAGCGCGTTTGATAGCTGATTTAATGTTTGCCAATGTTCTTACCTCCATATTTACTAACTATACCATTATATCTGAAAACTATTATTTTTGACAAGGGAAATCACTTTTTTTAAATAAATTTCATCAATTTCATGATTTTTTAGATTTATGAAGAATGACTTCAGCCCGATTTCTGTGTCGGTTCTATGTAGTTTTGTAGGTTGGTCAGATTAATACTAGTCCAAACCTGATGGGCAAAATCTTTGACCTCACCTAATTGGTAGTTGAGCGTGAAACGATAGTAATAGTAACTATCTGGATCATCTTGTGCCATAGCTAATAGTTTTCAAGAAACGATCCAAATACCAGCTCTCGATATCCTCGACTGCAGCATCTACATAGATTGAAAAAAATCAAAGAAATCAGTAATATAGAGACGAGCATTTTGGGGTGTTTGGAAAGACGTTGATTCCCTCTACAATGACAAAATCAGCTGCTCTGAACTCGTTTGTGTTTTTATCTAGGTACGATATCATAGATTTCATGAGAATAAACTGGGATATCAACATCTTGACCATTTTTAAGTTGATCAAGGAAATTGAGTAGAGCTTCCATGTCATAACTTTCAGGGAAAACCTTTTCCGGTTTAGGATTTCTCGTCTCATTTAAGGTATCATTAGGGATAGGAAACCATCAGTTGTCACTAATTCCACTGTAGCTCCTGGAAACGATACGTGAAAGCAATATTTGTAAGAGTCGGCTAGTAGTAGATTTTCCAACAGCGACACTACCCTGATACACCAATGATAAAGGGCTGGATTTTACTTTCTCTCTGGAGGAAAAATACTTTTTAGAAAATGCTAGATCTTCTTTGGAACGTTTGTAGATTTGAATCAGATGAGCAAGTGGTAAATAAATATCTGTTACGTCGTCGAGAGCTGATTTGGTCGTTAAAACTCTTTGATAGAATCCAATTCGTCTTCAGTCAAAGGTGGAGTTGTTTTTACGATGTAAAGATTGCCAGGTTTTGCGACTAATTTTTTTCAAAATGTAAAAATTCGTTAGTCATAAATTTTTTTCCTCATTAACCCCCTAGTATAACATATTTCTAATTTAAAGGGGAATAAAAGATTTGAATCAGAGCGCTTTCTTTGTTAAAATAAAGCTAAGGAATACCAATAAAGGAGTGCGGGGTTATGGCAAAATTTTTAACTGATAAAAAATTGGCTGGCTCTATTTTATTAGTCATCCTTTTATGGATATCGGCATTTTTATGGAACTTTGATATTTCTATTGGAAGATTTAATATCAACTGGCTCTATTTTGTATTTTTTAAGCTATTACCAGCTTTAGGCATTCTCTATATTTTCTTAGCATTTTTGTTAAAGAAATGGTGGCTGGTTTTGATTGGTCTAGCTTGTCTATTTTCATTTTTTATTAGTATGTTCCTAGGTTATCTCTTCTTAGGTCCTTAGTTGGTATAGACCGTGTAAACGATTTAAAATATCTAAATTTTATGGTAAAATAATCCTATGAGTAAAATGTATTATGCAGAAAATCCAGATGCAGCCCATGATGTTCATGAACTTAGAGTTGAGCTACTTGGGCAAAAAGATGACCTTTTTGACAGATGCTGGTGTCTTTAGTCAAAAAAATGATTGATTTCGGAAGTCAGCTGTTGTTAAGATGTCTGGATGTCGAAAAAGATGAAAAAATCCTTGATGTTGGTTGTGGCTACGGTCCAATAGGCTTGTCTTTGGTTAAAGCTTATGGTGCCCAAGCAACCATGGTGGATATCAATAATCGTGCCCTGGATTTAGCCCAGCAAAATGCAGTAAAAAACAATGTTCAAGCGACTATCTTCCAGTCCAATATTTATGAGCAGGTAGAAGGTCAATTCGATCATGTCATTTCGAATCCGCCCATTCGTGCAGGCAAGCAGGTCGTTCATGAAATCATTGAAAAAAGCATTGATTATCTTGTAGACGGTGGAGATTTGACCATTGTTATCCAGAAAAAAAGCAAAGGAGCTCCCAAGTGCCAAAAAAACAAGATGGAAGATGTCTTTTGGTAATTGTGAGGTCGTGAAGAAAGACAAGGGATATTATATCCTTAGAAGTGTGAAAGAATGAGAGCTGTAGATCTAATCCAGAAAAAAAAGAGACGGTCAAGAACTGACCTCAAGTGAAATCCAATGGCTGATTGAAGGTTATGTTGCAGGAACTGTTCCTGATTACCAGATGTCAGCTTTTTGCTATGGCTGTTTATTTTTAAAGGCATGACCACTGAGAGATTTCTGACTTAACCATGAATATGGTCAGGACAGGTCAGGAATTTGATTTATCTGCTATAAATGGTGTGAAAGGTTGATAAACACTCTACAGGGTGGTGTTGGTGATAAGGTTACTTTGATCTTTAGCTCCCTTTAGTAGCTAGTTTTGACGTACCAGTTGCAAAGATGAGTGGTCGAGGTTTGGGACATACAGGTGGAACAATTGATAAATTAGAGTCCATCAAAGGATTTTCAAGTAGAACGCAGTCAGGATGACTTTTATCAAACAAGTTCAGGATATCGGGGTTTCAGTTATTGGACAATCTGACCAACTAGTTAAAGCGGATAAGTTGCTCTATGCACTACGTGATGTGACTGCGACAGTTGATACTGTTCCACTGATTGCTAGTTCTGTCATGAGTAAAAAGATTGCTGCTGGAGCGGATGCTATTTTGCTGGATGTTACTGTTGGTGAAGGTGCCTTTATGAAGACAGTTGACGAGGCGCGTAAACTAGCTCAAACCATGGTGAATCTTGGTAAGGCTGTAGGTAGAAAAACTATAGCAGTTATTACTGATATGAGTCAACCTCTAGGGCGCGCAATCGGTAACCGATTAGAAATCCTAGAAGCATTGGATATTCTTCAAGGAAAAGGACGTCAAGATATTAGCCACTTTATCTGTGAGTTAGCCCAGATTATGCTATCCTTGGCAAATGTTGAAAAAACGGTCGAGGAAGTGAAAGAACATCTTGAGAATGGCAAGGCTCTTAAAAAATTTGAAGAGATGGTTCTTGCTCAAGGTGGAGAGTTAAAAGATCTTTATCGACCTGTAACAGTTGATCATGTGGTAGAAATTCCTGCTCAGGAAGATGGTGTCATTGAGGCACTGCCAGCCATGGAATTCGGTCTTTTCGCCATGAGATTAGGTGCTGGTCGTTCAGTCAAAACAGATGCTCTTGATTATGAGACAGGGATTGTTTTTGAGAAGAAAGTTGGAGATTCGGTCAAAAAAGGTGAAATTGTCGCAAAAGTATATGCAAATGGCAAAATTTCTCCGGAACTAGTTACAGATTTCCAAAAATATGTTAAAATTAAGGTAAGTGAAGAAGCGTTAACATTACGTGAAATCATTGAAATTATCTCCTAATTTAAGGAAAAAATGATATGAAATTAAATAAATACATTGATCATACGCTTTTGAAGCAAGATGCGACAGTAGAACAAATTGATTCTTTGTTATCTGAAGCAAGAGAGTATGATTTCGCCAGTGTTTGTGTGAATCCTTGCTGGGTTTCTTACGCACATTCTGGTCTTCAAGGCACAGACGTTAAAGTCTGTACAGTTGTAGGTTTTCCTCTTGGAGCTACAACATCTGCAGTCAAGGCTTTTGAAACTAAAGAAGCCATCCAGAATGGAGCTGATGAGATTGATATGGTTATCAATGTTGGAGCGCTTAAATCTGGGAATGCTGACTTGGTCGAATCAGATATTCGAGCAGTTGTTGAGGCTAGCGGTGACAAACTCGTTAAAGTTATCATCGAAGCTTGCTTACTTACGAATGATGAAAAAGTGTTGGCTTGCCAGTTGGCTCAGAAAGCTGGAGCAGACTTTGTCAAGACTTCTACAGGATTCTCGACAGGTGGTGCGACCCTACCAGACGTTCAATTAATGCGCCAGACAGTTGGACCTGACATGGGAGTTAAAGCAGCTGGTGGAGCTCGTTCTTATGCAGATGCTGTAGCTTTTGTAGAAGCTGGAGCTACTCGTATCGGAACATCTGCTGGTGTAGCAATTTTAAAAGGAGAGTTAGCAGATGGCGACTACTGAGTTGATTGAATTAGCAATTGAAACTAGTAAAAACGCCTATGTTCCTTATTCACATTTTCCGATTGGTGCAGTATTGGTTGCTAAGGATGGAAGTGTTTATACAGGATGCAATATTGAAAATGCTAGCTACCCCTTGACCAACTGTGGTGAGAGGACAGCGATATTTTAAAGGCTGTATCTGAAGGGCAAAGAGAATTTTCAGAATTGATTGTTTATGGTCAAACTGAGAAACCTATTTCTCCATGTGGAGCTTGTCGCCAAGTTATGGTCGAATTTTTTGAACAAGATCTAAAAGTGACTTTAGTCGCTAAAGATAAATCGACGGTCGTGATGACGGTCGGGGAATTACTTCCATACTCATTTACAGACTTGAAATAGTCTGCGTCACTCCCTGAGTGACAAGGGTCCTTGTGGCCAAAAATTTTAACTTGCAACATCGTTGCGCATCTAATTTAGGAGGTTCAGGAATGAACAAGAAACAATGGCTAGGCCTTGGTCTAGTTGCAGTAGCAGCATTTGGACTTGCTGCATGTGGTAATCGCTCTTCTCGTAACGCTGATTCAGCTTCGACTTCTGATGTGAAGACAAAAGCAGCTATCGTTACAGATACTGGTGGTGTTGATGATAAATCATTTAACCAATCAGCTTGGGAAGGTCTTCAAGCTTGGGGTAAGGAGCACAATCTTTCAAAAGATAAGGGCTACACATACTTCCAATCAACAAGTGAAGCTGACTATGCTAACAACTTGAACCAAGCAGCTGGAAACTACAACTTGATCTTCGGTATTGGTTTTGCACTTAAAAATGCAGTTGCTGATGCAGCTAAAGAACATACAGATTTAAACTATGTTTTGATTGACGATGTGATCAAAGATCAAAAAAATGTTGTAAGTGCTACTTTTGCTGATAACGAAGCAGCATACCTTGCAGGTGTAGCAGCAGCTAAAACTACAAAAACAAAACAAGTTGGTTTTGTAGGTGGTATGGAATCTGAAGTTATCACTCGTTTTGAAGCTGGTTTCAAAGCGGGTGTTGCATCTGTTGACTCATCTATCAAAGTACAAGTAGACTACGCAGGATCATTTGCGGACGCTGCTAAAGGTAAAACTATCGCAGCTGCTCAATATGCAGCTGGTGCAGACGTTGTTTACCAAGTAGCTGGTGGTACTGGTGCAGGTGTCTTCTCAGAAGCTAAATCTATCAATGAAAGCAAAAATGAAAACGAAAAAGTTTGGGTTATCGGTGTTGACCGTGACCAAGCAGAAGAAGGTAAATATACTTCTAAAGATGGTAAAGAAGCTAACTTTGTCCTTGCTTCAAGTTTGAAACAAGTTGGTACAGCTGTAAAGACCTTGCTAACAAAGCTGAAAAAGGTGAATTCCTGGCGGACAAGTCATCGTTTACTCTTTGAAAGATAAAGGTGTTGACTTGGCAGTAACTGGGACCTTTCTGAAGAAGGTAAAAAAAGCTGTTGAGGATGCAAAAGCTAAAATCCTTGATGGCAGCATTAAAGTTCCTGAAAAATAATTAAAGGAAGTCATTTCTTAGGAAGCGGCCATTGGCCGCTTCTTTAAGAATTGAGGCATTTTTGTCTCAATAGAGCTTGTTAAGTGATTTAGCAAGTTTTCTTGAAACAAAAAAACTCTGAAAGGAAGAGTACATGGCACACGAAAATGTCATTGAGATGCGTGAGATTACCAAGGTTTTTGGTGAATTTGTCGCTAACGACAAGATTAACCTTCAACTACGTAAGGGTGAAATTCATGCACTTTTAGGAGAAAACGGAGCTGGGAAATCCACTCTAATGAACATGCTAGCAGGTCTTCTTGAACCAACTAGTGGTGAGATTGTGGTCAATGGTCAAGTTGTAAAACTGGATTCTCCATCTAAAGCTGCTAGTCTGGGAATTGGGATGGTCCACCAACACTTTATGTTGGTAGAGGCCTTTACTGTGGCTGAAAACATCATTTTAGGAAGTGAATTAACCAAAAATGGCGTTCTAGATATTGCGCGAGCAACTAAAGAAATCATGGACTTATCAGAGCGCTATGGCTTGGCAGTTGATCCTTCAGCTAAGGTAGCCGATATCTCTGTCGGAGCTCAGCAACGTGTCGAGATTTTGAAGACTCTCTATCGTGGTGCGGATATCCTCATCTTTGACGAGCCGACTGCCGTTTTAACACCGTCTGAAATTGATGAGTTAATGGCAATTATGAAGAACCTTGTAAAGGAAGGGAAGTCAATTATCCTAATCACCCACAAATTGGATGAAATTCGTGCAGTTTCTGACCGTGTTACAGTCATTCGTCGTGGTAAATCCATTGAAACTGTCGAAATTGTAGGAGCGACTAATGCTGACTTGGCTGAGATGATGGTGGGACGTTCTGTTTCCTTTAAAACTGAGAAACAAGCTGCCCAACCTAAAGAAGTTGTCCTATCTATCAAAGACTTGGTAGTTAATGAAAACCGTGGAGTACCTGCAGTAAAAAATCTTTCTCTCGATGTTCGAGCTGGTGAGATTGTCGGTATTGCCGGAATTGATGGGAATGGTCAGTCAGAATTGATTCAAGCCATCACTGGTCTTCGTAAAATTGAGTCTGGTAGTATCGAGTTAAAGGGACGTTCTATTTTAGGGCTCCATCCACGTCAGATTACAGAGATGAGTGTGGGGCATGTTCCAGAAGACCGTCATCGCGATGGTTTGGTTTTGGACATGATGATTTCAGAAAACATTGCTCTTCAGACTTATTATAAAGAACCACTTAGCAAGAACGGAATTCTCAATTACACGAATATTATTTCTCATGCTAAAAACCTCATGCAAGAATTTGATGTTCGCGCGGCTAGTGAAATTGTTCCTGCCTCAGCACTCTCAGGGGGTAATCAGCAAAAAGCGATTATCGCTCGCGAAATTAATCGCGACCCAGATCTCCTTATCGTCAGCCAACCAACTCGTGGATTGGACGTTGGTGCTATTGAGTACATTCACAAACGCTTGATTGAAGCGCGTGATAACGGGAAAGCTGTCCTTGTTGTCAGCTTTGAACTAGATGAGATTTTAAATGTCTCAGACCGTATCGCTGTTATCCACGATGGTAAGATTCAAGGAATTGTAACACCAGAAACAACCAACAAGCAAGAACTTGGTGTCTTGATGGCTGGTGGAAACTTGGGAGAGGAGAAGAGTAATGTCTAAAAAATTACAACAAATTTCGGTTCCCTTGATTTCTGTTTTTCTAGGAATCTTACTTGGAGCCATTGTCATGTGGGTTTTTGGCTATGATGCCATCTGGGGTTATGAAGAATTGTTTTACACAGCCTTTGGTAGCCTACGAGGAATTGGCGAGATCTTCCGTGCCATGGGTCCTTTAATCTTGATTGGTCTTGGATTTGCGGTAGCAAGTCGCGCTGGTTTCTTTAACGTTGGTCTTCCTGGACAAGCCCTTGCCGGTTGGGTTTTGAGCGCTTGGTTTGCTCTTTCAAATCCAGACATGCCCCGTCCCTTGATGATTATTTGTACAATTCTTATCGCCTTAGTTGCTGGTGGGATTGTCGGAGCTATCCCAGGAGTTTTAAGAGCTTATCTAGGAACATCTGAAGTTATCGTAACTATCATGATGAACTATATCGTTCTCTACGTGGGGAATGCTTTTATCCACTTGTTCCCTAAAGAAATCATGCAGAGTACAGATTCATCCATCCGTGTCGGAGCTAACGCTACCTACCAGACACCTTGGTTGGCTGAACTGACTGGTAATTCTCGTATGAACATTGGTATTTTCTTTGCCATCATAGCTGTCGGACTTATCTGGTTCTTGCTCAAGAAAACAACTCTTGGTTTTGAAATTCGTGCAGTTGGATTAAACCCAAATGCTTCTGAATATGCAGGTATTTCTGCAAAACGTACCATTATCCTATCAATGATTATCTCTGGAGCTTTAGCTGGTCTTGGTGGAGCAGTAGAAGGCCTTGGTACTTTCCAAAATGTTTACGTTCAAGGTTCATCGTTAGCAGTCGGATTTAACGGTATGGCGGTTAGCTTGCTTGCTTCAAACTCACCAATTGGTATCCTTTTTGCAGCCTTCTTGTTTGCTGTGCTTCAAGTCGGTGCTCCTGGTATGAATGCGGCTCAAGTACCTTCTGAACTTGTGAGTATCGTAACAGCCTCAATTATCTTCTTTGTCAGCGTTCACTATATCATCGAGCGCTTTGTCAAACCAAAGAAACAAGCAAAAGGAGGTAAGTAAGGATGTCAATTACAACAATGTTAACCCTAATGGTTTCGTCTATGTTGATTTATTCAGCTCCCCTCATTTTCACAAGTATCGGAGGAGTTTTCTCCGAACGTGGTGGGGTAGTTAACGTCGGACTAGAAGGAATCATGGTCATGGGTGCCTTTTCTGGAGTAGTCTTTTAACCTTGAATTTGCTCAGGATTTGGGAGCATTAACTCCTTGGTTAGCTCTTCTTAGTTGGTGGGATTAGTTGGAGCTATCTTCTCGCTCATTCACGCAGTAGCGACAGTTCATTTCCGTGCTGACCACGTTGTCAGTGGTACAGTTCTCAACTTGATGGCGCCCTGCCTTAGCTGTTTTTCTTGGTGAAAAGGTACTTTATAACAAAGGGACAAACGGATAACCTATCGCAAACCTTTTGGACGTTTTGATTTTTCCAGTTTTAGCTAATATTCCCATGTTATCGGAGATATCTTCTTCAAGTCAACAAGTTTACTTGGTTACCTAGCGATTGCTTTCTCATTCTTAGCTTGGTTTATTCTCTTTCAAAACACGCTTTGGTCTTCGCCTTCGTTCTGTTGGTGAGCATCCCACAAGCAGCTGATACCTTTGGGGATCAATGTTTACAAGATGAGATACCTTGGAGTTGTGATTTCAGGTTTCCTTGGAGGAATTGGTGGAGCTCTTTATGCTCAATCAATCTCAGTTAACTTCTCAGTGACAACAATCATCGGTCCTGGATTCATCGCTCTTGCAGCTATGATCTTTCGGTAAATGGAATCCCAGTTGGAGCTATGCTTTCAAGTCTTTTCTTTGGACTATCACAAAGTTTAGCAGTTATCGGATCTCAACTTCCTTTCTTGCAAGGAGTACCAGCCGTTTACTTGCAAATCGCACCATATCTCTTGACCATTGTTGTCCTAGCAGCCTTCTTTGGTAAAGCTGTTGCGCCGAAAGGCAGATGGTATCAACTATATCAAAGTCTAAAATAAACAAAAAAACGTCAGTTTGAAACTGACGTTTTTTATTTTTTTAGGTTCTTGGTGCGTTAGAGTTTAAGTCCCCAAGGGAACTGAGGTTCTCTGTTTTATTTTTGGATACGTTTGATATTGTCCTTTATGTCGTACAATTACTAGACTAGCAAGTACCAATAATAATAACAGTGAAGAGTAGGGTCATAACTAGTTTAGAAATAAAACCGAATAGAGGAAAACTAGAAGGACTCCAAATACTCGCAGCAATAGCAGCTGAAATACTAGAGAGGAAATCATACTTCCCAAGATAGAGGGATTTACAAAGAAAATGACTGCTAGTATAAGGCAAAAAGAGAGGAGCGAAAACCCAAAAACTACACTCCAGCACTGGTTGCTACAGCCTTACCACCCTTAAATTTGGCAAAAGATCAGGGAAGGTGTGCCCAATGACTGCTAAAAAGCCCAAATAGACGATTGGTGAAACTCCTGCACATCTGAAGATAGAATAGGAAGTAGAGTGGCAATAGTACCTTTGAAAGAAATCAATTACAAAGGTTGCCATTCCAGCTTTTTTTACCTAAAGATACGAAAGGTATTGGTCGTACCCAGTATTTCCAGATCCATGTTCTCGGATATTAATGTTAAAGAATACTTTGTCCAATCCACAAGCCTGAAGGAATTGAACCCAATAAATAAGCTAAAATTAATAATACTATTGTCATCATGTTCCTATTATACCATGAAATAGGATAGAATCGTAAGGAATCTTGTCTGGAATTGTGACATCTGAAATCTTGTTATAGAAAGATTTGACAATAGGGAGCTATAACTAGAAAAACTTTGCAAAATCCCTAGAAAACCTGTAAAATAGAAAAGATGAACAAATAGGAGGTTCCTTGTGTCAAAAAAGGAAATCAATATTAACAATTATAATGATGATGCCATTCAGGTGCTAGAAGGGTTGGATGCGGTCCGTAAACGTCCAGGGATGTATATCGGATCGACTGACGGTGCTGGCCTCCACCACCTAGTCTGGGAAATCGTCGATAATGCTGTCGATGAAGCCTTGTCTGGGTTTGGCGATCGTATTGATGTGACCATTAATAAAGACGGAAGTTTAACGGTTCAAGACCACGGACGTGGAATGCCGACTGGAATGCACGCTATGGGAATTCCAACGGTTGAGGTTATCTTTACCATCCTTCACGCCGGAGGGAAATTCGGTCAGGGTGGTTATAAGACATCAGGTGGTCTCCACGGGGTTGGTTCTTCTGTCGTTAATGCCCTCTCTAGTTGGCTCGAAGTAGAAATTACACGTGATGGGGCTGTTTACAAACAACGCTTTGAAAATGGAGGCAAGCCAGTAACAACTCTTAAAAAGGTTGGAACGGCACCTAAGTCTAAAACAGGTACCAAAGTGACCTTCATGCCGGATGCTAGTATCTTTTCTACGACAGACTTCAAGTACAATACCATTTCAGAGCGTCTCAATGAGTCAGCCTTTCTCTTGAAGAATGTAACCTTGTCATTAACGGACAAGCGAACAGATGAAGCAATCGAATTCCATTATGAGAATGGGGTACAGGACTTTGTTTCTTACCTCAACGAAGACAAGGAAACCTTGACACCAGTCCTTTACTTTGAAGGGCGAAGACAATGGTTTCCAAGTAGAAGTAGCCCTCCAGTATAATGATGGATTTTCAGATAACATCTTGTCCTTTGTCAATAACGTCCGTACCAAAGACGGTGGGAACGCATGAGACAGGACTCAAGTCAGCCATTACCAAGGTTATGAATGACTATGCACGTAAGACGGGGCTTCTCAAGGAAAAAGATAAAAATCTTGAAGGATCAGATTACCGTGAAGGGTTAGCAGCTGTTCTTTCTATCTTGGTTCCGGAAGAACATCTTGCAGTTTGAAGGACAGACTAAGGACAAACTTGGAAGTCCACTAGCTCGTCCAATCGTTGATAGTATTGTTGCTGAAAAACTGACTTTCTTCCTTATGGAAAATGGGGAATTAGCTTCAAATCTGATTCGTAAAGCCATCAAGGCTCGTGATGCCCGTGAAGCAGCACGAAAAGCGCGTGATGAGAGCCGAAATGGTAAAAAAAATAAAAAAGACAAGGGCTTACTTTCTGGTAAATTAACGCCCAGCCCAGTCTAAAAATCCAGCTAAGAACGAACTCTATCTGGTCGAGGGGGACTCTGCCGGTGGATCTGCCAAACAAGGTCGTGACCGCAAGTTTCAGGCTATTTTGCCTCTTCGTGGTAAGGTCATCAATACAGCCAAGGCCAAGATGGCAGATATCCTCAAAAACGAAGAAATCAATACCATGATTTATACCATCGGTGCTGGTGTTGGGGCAGATTTCTCCCTTGAAGATGCCAACTATGACAAGATCATTATCATGACCGATGCGGACACCGATGGTGCCCACATTCAAACCCTTCTCTTAACCTTCTTTATCGCTACATGCGTCCACTAGTTGAGGCAGGCCATGTCTATATTGCCCTTCCGCCTCTTTACAAGATGTCCAAAGGTAAAGGCAAGAAAGAAGAAGTGGCTTATGCTTGGACAGATGGTGAGCTAGAGGAATTACGTAAACAATTCGGTAAAGGTGCTACCCTTCAACGTTACAAGGGGCTTGGTGAAATGAATGCGGACCAACTCTGGGAAACAACCATGAACCCAGAAACTCGTACCCTCATTCGTGTCACAATCGAAGATTTAGCACGCGCAGAACGTCGCGTCAATGTCCTAATGGGTGATAAGGTCGAACCACGTCGTAAGTGGATTGAAGACAATGTCAAGTTTACGTTGGAAGAAGCGACTGTGTTTTAAAATTAGGATATAAATACAAATGGAGGACAAGATATGTCTGAAAATCTAAGTGAAGAGCAAGTGAAAGAAGCTCTTGAAAGTGGCTATGCGCAATCTGAAGCCTTATTAAACGATAAAGATGAATTAGATGATTTTTTGTATCGTTTGGAGCAAAAAATTAAAGAGATGCCTTTGGTTGGTAAGAAATTTACAATGATCCCAGTCATGATTTCTTTAGTGAAAAATTATGTTCAAGGAAAATACACCACGGTTCCTTATGGGACTATTTTAGCCGTTTTAAGCGCACTTATTTATTTCCTTTCCCCAATTGACATTATTCCGGATTTTATTCCGTTAGCAGGCTTCTTGGATGATATGGCTGTTCTAGGACTTTGTATGAATATGGTCAGCATTGATATCGAAAATTATGAAAAATGGCGTCAAGCTCAAGGATTAATTTAATTAGATCTTCCTTCTTAATGATCTTGGCTTTCTAAAAGAGGTGTACATCATGATTAGTTTATTGTCCGATACTCCTTTTCTTGTGATAGTCCTGGTTCTAGGAGCAGTTACGTATATGATTGCTAAACCAGGAAAACCTGAGAAAATTCGCTTTCTTGAATTTTTACTATTAACTATAGTAACCACAGGTGTCTTTTTATTTGATAATCCTTTTAAGGTCTAATCCTTATGCAGGTTTGCTCTTCTATGTTTTTGACTTTTATATTTTCACACCAGTGAGCCTTGCTTTTGGATTCACAGCTATTTATAAGAGCAATAAACATCTCAAACATTATCCTAGTAGTTACTCAAAATTTCTTAAGATAAATGCCTGGTTTTTAGCAATATTTTCGATTATTAACTTCCTCTTTTTAATGCTGACTGAAGAAATGGGAATTATGTTGCTGCTACCACTTTTTGGAATCAGTTCAATTATCCAATTTATAGTCGGAGAGCTAGAGAGAAAAAGAATTCAGAAGCTTCTTCAGCAAAGAAAAGAAGATGCTGTTATTCAGAACATAGAGACCACTGAGGAAGAACCACATGAGAACTGACCAGGAAATACTTGGACTGATTTTACAAATAGCTAAAAAGTTACAGGTTGATGCTGTGGCTTTATCAGGTTCTAGAACTAATGACCAAGTTCAAAAAGATGAATTTCAAGATTATGATGTGGTCTATATTGTAGATGATTTGACTAATCTGACGATTGACCTTTCTTGGTTGGACCAGTTTGGCAAACGTATCATCGAGCAAGAGGTTACTCTAGGACATCGCCGTCTTTATCTCATGCTTTTCGAAGATGGGAATCGCATTGATCTAACCCTCTGTACTAAAGATCACATCAACGAGTGGGTGGATAGTGAGGCAGAATTCACAGTTTTAGTAGATGAGAAGGGCTTGTTCGAGTCCTATTCTCCCAGTCCTCAGCGCTTCTGGACAAGTCCAGCTAGTGAGACGGATTTTGAAAAATCTTGTAATGAATTTTGGTGGGTGTCAGCCTACGTGGTCAAAGGAATTTGTCGTAAGCAAGTCATCTATTCGACTGACTGAGCTCAAGGGCAAGGCTCCCAGCCAGAATAAGACCGTCCGCCTCAAGTTGCAGGAAATCTATGATTTCCTTGTGGACTATACTGCCATCGGTGCTTATGCTTATCCCGAAAGAACTCACATGGTCAATCTTTCGCGACCCCCTCAACACCATCCGTAGTCGCTATAAAAAACGCAAGCCAGCTAAGAAGGCGAGGGAAGAAGCGACGGAGAGCAACTAGAATATAACTAAATTTGAGTTGAAAAATTGTTAGTGGTCGCATCGGATTTGAAAGGAGTAGAGAATGATAATCAGACCTGCAAGCACAAAAATGATTGTCAAGCTATTTATGCCCTTTATCAAAATGAAAAAAATGGCTTTCTTTTACAGAGGAAAAAAAGTGACATCATTATTTTTCAACAAATCTGTCCCATTACTTGGTAGTTGAAGAGAACCAGAAAATCCTTGGTTTTGCTCGCTACTTGACAGATGAAGTCATGACGACCTTTTTTTAGCTGAAATTAGTCATTGATAAATGCCCACCGTAGAAAAAGGACTGGGACGGCGATTGATTGATGAGATTCATCAAAAAAATATCCTTTGACTCGGATTGAATTAATATCTGAAGCAGATGGATTTTTATCAGACAATAAGTTTTTAAACCTGTTGGCACAGGGATTTAGAAAAATCTGAATGAAAGGAGACAGCCAATGACGCTTGACAACAAACTGGGTCTGACAGATTCGCTTGAACTAGCCAAGATGGTTATGCGACGGAGGCTGCCCAAGCCTGTCTAGACTTTGCTTTTTCAGCAAGCTGGCTTGTCAGAAGTTTACTCTTTTTACATCCTTACTCAATCAACTTTCGCAAAAAGGTCATGCAAAAAAACTGAGCATGGAATTTGTCAAAGAATTTGATAATGAAAAAAAGTTCCAGCAGACAGTCCGCTTTATAGACATGTCCTCTACAGAATCAAGAGTTTTCCACTAAAAAGGCAGGTATTCCCATGAGAACTGAAACCGAGATGTTTGATGTGATTTTTGCAAACCGCAAAAAGTGCTACAAAGTCGATGCTGTCGCCATGTCCGGTTCACGGACAAATACAAAAGGCTCCCAAAAGGATGAGTTTCAAGACTATGATGTAGTCTATATCGTGGACGATTTGGATACTCTGATAGCAGATCTTGCTTGGCTGGACCAGTTTGGCAAACGTATCATTGAGCAACATAATATCCTAGGAAACCGTCGTCTCTATCTCATGCTCTTTTGAAGATGGCAATCGCATTGATTTAACCCTCTGTCCCTAAAAGAACACATCAACGAGTGGGTAGATAGTGAAGCTGATTATACAGTTTTAGTAGATCGAGAAGGGCTTGTTTGAGTCCTATTCTCCCAGTCCAGAGCGCTACTGGACAAGTCCCAGCTAGTGAGACGGATTTTTGAAAAATCTTGTAATGAATTTTTGGTGGGTGTCAGCCTACGTGGTCAAAGGGAATTTGTCGCAAGCAAAGTCATCTATGCGACTGACCATCTCTACGGTATTTGTCAGCAAGAACTCTTTGAAAATCTTAGCCTGGCAGGTAGCAAGTGATAGAGGTGCTGTCGACATTGGTAAAGAAATTACAAGTATCTCTTCAACTACTTGCCAATTGAGAAGGAGAAGGAATTCTCTGCTCTTCTTGATTTTCTCAAGTTTAGACAAAAATCACTCAGTCTTTATTTAGCAACCATGGAATTTTTCCACCAGGAAGCTCAATATCTTGCTCAAAAGATGAGCTTTAAGTATGAAAAAGAAGTGGCTGAGAAGATGATGAGATATGCTAAGGAAAACCTTCTAAATCACTAAGAAAATAAAGAACACAATTCAAAAACTTTAAACTACAGAAAGGATAGTTTGGTTACTAGAGGTAACTGAACACGGGACTAAGACTTTTGAGGAAAAAAGATAAATCGCCTTGGGTTCATCGAACCCTGCATCGATTTCCTATTTTTCTACAGAAATTTTCGGCAGGCCGAAACGTCCCTTTGTATCTTATATGAGTAATATCCAAAACATGTCCCTAGAGGACATCATGGGAGAGCGCTTTGGTCGCTACTCCAAATATATCATTCAAGACCGGGCTTTGCCAGACATTCGGGATGGATTGAAGCCGGTTCAACGCCGTATTCTTTATTCTATGAATAAGGATGGCAATACTTTGACAAGAGCTACCGTAAGTCGGCCAAGTCTGTTGGTAACATCATGGGGAATTTCCATCCACACGGGGATTCTTCTATCTATGATGCCATGGTTCGTATGTCTCAGGACTGGAAAAACCGTGAGATTCTAGTTGAAATGCACGGTAACAACGGTTCAATGGACGGAGATCCACCTGCGGCTATGCGTTATACGGAAGCTCGTTTATCAGAGATTGCAGGCTACCTTCTTCAAGATATCGATAAAAAGACAGTTCCTTTTGCTTGGAACTTTGACGATACCGAGAAAGAGCCAACTGTCTTGCCAGCGGCTTTTCCAAACCTTTTAGTCAATGGTTCTACAGGTATTTCAGCTGGGTATGCGACAGATATTCCACCTCATAATTTGGCTGAAGTCATAGATGCGACAGTCTACATGATTGATCATCCAACTGCCAAGGTTGAGAAATTGATGGAATTCTTGCCTGGACCAGACTTCCCTACAGGAGCGATCATCCAAGGTCGTGACGAGATCAAAAAGGCCTATGAAACTGGTAAGGGGCGCGTGGTTGTTCGTTCCAAGACTGAAATTGAGAAGTTAAAAGGTGGTAAGGAACAAATCGTTATCACTGAGATTCCTTATGAGATTAATAAGGCTAACTTAGTCAAGAAAATTGATGAAGTTCGTGTCAATAACAAGGTGGCAGGTATCGCTGAGGTTCGTGATGAGTCCGACCGTGACGGTCTTCGTATTGCTATCGAACTCAAGAAAGATGCGAATACAGAGCTTGTTCTCAACTATCTTTTCAAGTATACTGACTTGCAAATCAACTACAATTTCAACATGGTTGCGATTGACAATTTCACCCCTCGTCAGGTTGGAATTGTGCCTATCTTATCTAGCTATATTGCCCACCGTCGTGAGGTCATCTTGGCACGTTCTCGCTTTGACAAGGAAAAGGCTGAAAAACGTCTCCATATCGTGGAAGGTTTGATTCGTGTCATCTCTATTTTAGATGAAGTCATTGCTCTTATCCGTGCTTCTGAGAACAAGGCTGATGCCAAGGAAAACCTTAAGGTCAGTTATGACTTTACTGAAGAGCAGGCTGAAGCTATCGTTACCTTGCAACTCTACCGTTTGACCAATACAGACGTGATTGTCTTGCAGGAAGAAGAAGCAGAACTTCGTGAAAAGATTGCTATGCTTGCTGCCATCATCGGTGACGAACGAACTATGTACAATCTCATGAAAAAAGAACTTCGTGAGGTCAAGAGACAGTTTGCGACACCTCGTTTGAGTTCTTTAGAAGATACAGCAAAAGTGATCGAAATTGATACAGCTAGTTTGATCGCTGAAGAAGATACATATGTCAGCGTGACAAAGGCTGGCTATATCAAGCGTACTAGCCCTCGTTCTTTCTCAGCTTCAACGTTAGAGGAAATTGGTAAACGGGATGATGACCGATTGCTATTTATCCAATCTGTTAAGACAACTCAACATCTCTTAATCTTTACAACACTAGGAAATGTTATCTACCGTCCTGTCCATGAATTAGCAGATATTCGTTGGAAGGATATCGGGGAGCACTTGAGCCAAACGATTACAAACTTTGAAACCAATGAAGAAGTGCTATATGTAGAAGTTGTGGAACAGTTTGATGATGCGACGACCTACTTTGCAGCGACTCGCCTTGGTCAAATCAAGCGTGTCGAACGCAAAGAATTCTCTCCATGGAGAACCTATCGTTCTAAATCTGTCAAATATGCTAAGTTGAAAGACGATAGTGACCAGATTATAGCAGTAGCTCCGATTAAATTGGATGATGTTTTGTTGATTAGTAAAAATGGATATGCCCTTCGCTTTAATATCGAAGAGGTTCCCGTTGTTGGAGCCAAGGCCGCAGGTGTCAAAGCTATGAATCTGAAAGCAGATGATGAGCTTCAAGTCGCCTTTTATCTGCAATACTTCATCCTTCTATCTGTTAACGCAACGTGGAAGCTTGAAACGTGTATCAACAGAGGAAATTCCAGCAACCAGTCGTGCTAAGCGTGGTCTTCAAGTTCTGAGAGAATTGAAGAGTAAACCACATCGCGTCTTCTTAGCCGGTGCTGTCTCAGAACAAGGATTTATCGGAGATCTCTTTAGTACAGAAGTAGAAGATGGCGAACAAACTCTTGTTATCCAATCAAATAATGGAACGATTTACGAAGCAATTCTGCAAGATTTGAATCTATCAGAGCGCACAAGTAATGGAAGCTTTATCTCAGATACTATTTCAGACGAGGAAGTTTTTCGATGCCTACCTCAAAGAAGTCTTTTAAAAAAGAAAAGTTAAGAAGAAAAATCAGTCCAAGTGACTGATTTCTTTTTTTAGATAAAATTTTCTGAAAATTACAAATAATACTTGAAATTTTCAAAAGAAAAGTGTAGAATAGAACACATAGTTTTGATTAGAATAAAGGAGAAAAATATGACAGTTGCAATTGATTGGGAAAATCTCGGTTTTGCCTATATGAAATTACCTTATCGTTACATTGCTCATTTTCAAAATGGACAATGGAATCAGGGAGAATTAACAGAAGATGCAACCTTGCATATTTCAGAATCATCTCCAAGCCTTCACTATGGACAGCAAGCATTTGAAGGATTGAAAGCCTATCGTACAAAGGATGGCAGTATTCAACTCTTCCGTCCAGATGAAAATGCTAAACGACTCCAACGTACCTGCGACCGTCTCTTGATGCCCCAAGTGCCAACAGAAATGTTTGTAGAGGCTTGTAAGTCAGTAGTTCGAGCTAATGAAGAATACGTACCACCTTATGGAACTGGTGGAACCCTTTATCTTCGTCCACTTTTAATTGGTGTGGGAGATATCATTGGGGTAAAACCTGCTGAGGAGTATATTTTTACCATCTTTGCTATGCCAGTTGGAAACTACTTTAAGGGTG